>Ga0222714_10000012_pt1 | contig 262430 bp, 266 predicted proteins | sample C33_3DmetaG_FD_165048 | JGI IMG/M metagenome (GOLD analysis project Ga0222714, IMG submission 165048) | Estuarine water microbial communities from San Francisco Bay, California, United States - C33_3D | ecosystem: Environmental > Aquatic > Marine > Unclassified | place: USA: California... | reverse complement strand
TCCGGGCTCGTGCCACTGAAATATTACGAAAGTTCAAACTTCTGGAGAAGCAAGATGATTTTGCCGCGGCGCTATCTGGCGGACAGCGCAAACTCCTTGAGATGGCGCGTGCACTAATGGTTGAACCAGAAATGATTATGCTAGATGAACCAATGGCAGGTGTTAATCCTGCACTCAAACAATCTCTTCTCGAACACATCAAAGAGCTACGAACCGAGGGAAAGACTGTCTTGTTCGTTGAACATGACATGGATATGGTGCACGAGATTAGCGATTGGGTAATTGTTATGGCGCAAGGTGCAGTCATAGCCGAAGGAACACCAGCCTCAGTCATGGGCAATGAAGAAGTTATAGCGGCCTATCTCGGTGCGCACCATAACGACGATTTATCTGCCGATCAGGAAGGTGCATAAAATGGCTACCACACCTTCATCTGCAACAGCGCTAGTTGATGCCAAAGATTTGGTAGCAGGCTATCTGCCTGGCATTAACATTCTCAACGGATGCAATCTCTACGCAAATAAGGGAGAGCTAGTTGGAATTATCGGTCCCAATGGTGCCGGAAAATCGACTCTCCTAAAGGCGCTCTTTGGATTAGTGAAAGTTCGAGAGGGCCAAGTCACCTTGAATGGTGAGACGATTACGAACATGCGAGCCGATGAACTCGTAAGCCGTGGAATAGGTTTTGTGCCACAGAGCAACAATGTTTTCCCTTCACTCACCATTGAAGAGAATTTGCAGATGGGCGCTTTTCAAGCCCCTGCTCTATTCAATGAGCGCTTTGATTTTGTGGTAAATCTCTTTCCAACTCTTGGAACTCGCCGCAAGCAACGCGCCGGCTCGCTATCTGGAGGAGAACGCCAGATGGTTGCAATGGGACGTGCTCTGATGATGAATCCATCCGTGCTCTTACTCGATGAACCTAGCGCCGGGCTATCCCCAGCGTTACAAGATGAAGTTTTCGTCCGAGTTAGAGAGATAAATAAGATTGGCGTAACCGTGATTATGGTGGAGCAGAATGCTAGAAGGTGTCTGCAAATTGTCGATCGGGGTTATGTTTTAGATCAAGGTACAAATGCTTATGAGGGAACCGGAAAATCACTATCTACGGATCCAAAGGTTATAGAACTCTACCTAGGTACCCTGGCTCAGCAGAAATAGTAAAAATAGTAAAAATAGTAAAAAGTTAGCGCTCAGATAAAAGTAAGAGAGGCCCGCCGTTTAAAACGGCGGGCCTCTCCATTTCTACTTTTCTGCTATTGGCAGCTAATTACTCGCCCGCTGGCACATCACCAGAGATGAACTCTGCTGGAAGTGCTACGTACTTATCGTTAGCTGTGTATTGGTAGATACCCATAGTTGCATATGAAGGATCTCCATTGTCAGCGAACTCAACTGGACCAGAAACACCGTCGTAGTCGATATCTTCGCCATCAGCGATTAGCTCTTTGCAAGCCGCAAAGGTTGTGCACTTTGTGCCACCCTTTGAAACAGATACTAGGTTGTCACGGATTGTCTGACCATCCGTTGCACCACCTTGTTCTGCTGCAAGTGCAATCAGAATAATTGCATCATATGACTCAGGAGCATATGAGAAGTCTGTCAGTCCTGGATCTACTCCAAGTAGACGCTTTTGAAGTGTGTCATCAGCGAATACACCAGGAAGAGTAGCTTTTACGCCATTCATGATTCCTGCAGGTAGATCCTTGTAAGCACCACTTGAAAGGTTTCCATCAACAAGATAGGTCTTGACCTTATCTGGGCCAATTCCTTGCTTGATTAGTTCAGTGAAAATCTTCGCTGTCTCATCAAAGCCGATGATTGCAATTGCATCTGGCTTTGCAGCCTTTGCCTTTGCAACATCTGCTGAGAATTCAGCAGCTTGTGGGTTGTAAACGATTGTTGAAGATGTTCCAGTAAATGCGGCAGCTGCATACTTAGCTAGACCGTTACCGTAAGCATCATCAAGGTTTAGGAATACAGCATTTTTCGCGCCTTCTTTAGCCATTAGTTGACCAAGAACTGCTCCCTGGAAGGTATCTGATGGTGCGGTGCGGAAGTAGTATCCATCATCATCATAATTTGTGAAGTCAGGTGAAGTGTTAGCTGGTGAGAAGTGAACGATTTTTTCGCCAGCAATCTTGTCGATTACTGTGAAAGAAACTCCTGAAGATGCTGCACCAACGATTGCACTAACGCCAGCTGATATATGTGAATCAGTTGTTTGTTGTGCAATGTCAGAACTTGTGTCTCCTGAATCGCCACGGATGTGTTCTACGTTCTCGCCCAATACGCCACCTGCTGCGTTGATTTCTTCAATAGCTAAATCAACTCCGGCAAACTCTGGGGGCCCTAGGAATGCAAGACTTCCTGTCTCAGGAAGTAGTGAACCTATTTTTAATGGACCAGAGGCGTTGTTCCCGCTACCGCAGCTCACTAGAACTAAGCTTGCAACAGTTGCAACAGCAACCAAGGTCGCTTTTTTGAATTTCTGCATTTTCTCCCTTTCGGTATGTGCCTGCTTGAACTTGTATAACTAGAGCCCAAGAAGGATGCCCGAAGCATAACTCGATTTAAATTTTGGGTAAATAGATTTGGTGTGTTTCAAGGGAGTAAAATTCGGGATTTATTTCAGAAATCAAACTTTTCGGCCTTTTCAGGGTCGGTTACTGCTAAAGCAACCTCCTTCATAGATAGTCGGCGGTCCATCGCGGACCTCTGGATCCACGTAAAGGCTTCCGGTTCGCTTAAATCCATCGCCTTCATCAAGATCCCTTTGGCACGGTCAATGATCTTTCTGGTTTCCAATCTTTCATATAAATCTGCGACCTCTTCTCTTAAAGTTCGCATTTGAAGATGCCTGCTCATCGCGATTTCGATAGCCGGTGTTAAATCGTTGACGCTAAATGGTTTAACCACATATGCCATCACGCCAGCATCCCTTGCACGTTCTACCAATTCTTTTTGACTAAATGCAGTGAGCATTAATACTGGTGAAATTTCAATTATTTCTTGGGCCGCTGAAATTCCATCGAGCTCTGGCATTTTTACATCAAGGATTACAAGATCTGGTTTTAACTCCTTTGCAAGAGCTACTGCTTCAACTCCGTTGGTTGCCTGGCCTACAACTTCGTAACCAGCCTCTGTAAGCATTTCAACTAGGTCAAGGCGAATTAGGGCTTCATCTTCGGCAACCAAAATTCTGGCTGGTCTATTTTCGGCCATGTTCTTTAAATTCTTTGACATGTGCCTCGAGTCGGATTTGAACCGACACTGTGCGGATTTTGAGTCCGCCCTCTCTACCGTTGGAGTACCGAGGCAATTATTTCCTAAACTTTACTTAACTTACCGCCCCTACTTTAACTACTTACGATATGCCGGAGCAATTCCTTCAACTGCATCGCCAACACGGTGAACTCGCATAGCGTTGGTCGAACCCGGAATTCCGGGTGGCGAACCTGCAACGATAATAACGCTCTCGCCCTTAGAAACGCGATTGGAGTCGATAAGAATCCGGTCAACCTGGGCAACCATTTCATCGGTATGCAAAACCATCTGGGTAATCTTTGGTTCGATTCCCCAGGAGAGTGCCAACTGATTAAAGACTTCGATGGTTGGGGTTAGCGCCATAATATTTATTGGAGAACGAAGTCTCGACATCCGACGTGCGGAATCACCGCTCTGAGTAAAGGCCACTAGATACTTTGCCCCGATGATTGCTCCGACCTCTGTGGCGGCCTTAGTGATTGCGCCACCTTTGGTTTTTGGATCGTGCCGCAGAGCAGGAATTCGGTCCAACATAACTTCTTCGGTTCGTTCAATGATTCGGGCCATGGTTGTAACAGCTTCAATCGCGAATTCACCAATACTAGTTTCACCGGAGAGCATCAGAGCATCTGCTCCGTCTAGAACAGCATTAGCGCAATCTGTTGCTTCAGCCCTAGTTGGCCTGGAATTTGTAATCATCGAATCAAGCATTTGCGTCGCCACGATTACAGGCTTAGCCGCCTCACGGGCGAGCATTACACATTGCTTCTGAACTAGTGGGACTTCTTCGATTGGCATTTCAACACCGAGGTCTCCCCTTGCGACCATGATGCCATCGAAGGCAGCGATAATTTCTTCTAAGTTATCAACAGCCTGCGGCTTCTCAATCTTTGCAATAACTGGGCGGCGAATTCCCTCTTGATCCATAATCAAATGGACATCTTTAATATCTTTTGCGCTACGAACAAATGAAAGCGCGATGAAATCAGCACCCGCGCGCAGTCCCCAGCGTAGATCTTCTTTATCTTTCTCTGACAGTGCCGGAACCGAAACCGCTACTCCGGGAAGATTGATTCCTTTGTTATTGCTCACGGCGCCCGGTTCGATGCACTTTGTGATTACGTCATTACCCTTAACCTCAAGAACTTCTACCGTAACTTTTCCATCGTCGATAAGAATTCGATCACCTGGCTTGCAATCGCCCGGAAGTCCTTTATAGGTTGTGCCAACCCGCTCCTTAGTCCCAGGAACTTCATCAGTAGTAATTGTAAAGATATCGCCGCGAGCCAGATCGTGTGGGCCATCTTCAAATCTTGCTAAACGAATCTTCGGACCTTGTAGATCCACAAGTATCGCAACCGCTACACCAGCTTTAATTGCCGCTGCCCGAACCGAATCAAGCCGGGTCTGATGTTCTGGATAGCCACCGTGTGACAAATTAAGGCGCGCCATATTCATGCCAGCAGCAATTAACTCGTCAATTTTTCCTGGTGATTCAACAGCTGGTCCCATCGTGCAAACAATCTTTGCTCTACGCATTTTTTCGAGACCGCTTCCTAATTATTTACTTCATTGTTTCGAGAGATCTACTAGACCATCATTGGTCGAGCAGTTGGTTCGATTGGTGCAGGTAATTGGGTTTCACCAACTAAGAATTCATCGACTGCTGCTGCGGCACTACGACCTTCAGCAATTGCCCAAACAATCAGAGATTGTCCACGGCCAGCATCACCAGCAACATAAACACCTTCGACCGCAGTTGAATAACAGTCATCACGAATGATATTTCCACGATCGTCGAAGGTGACTTCAAGTTGCTTCAAAAGTTCAGACTTCTCTGGACCAACAAATCCCATCGCTAGAAAGACTAAATCTGCCGGTAATTCTCTTTCAGAGCCTTCGACCTTGGTGAACTTGCCATCAATAAGTTCTGTTTCAACTAATTTGATGGCGCGTAAATTGCCCTTGCCATCACCTAGAAACTCTTCGGTTGAAACTGCGAACATCCGCTCGCCCGCTTCTTCATGTGCACTACTTACTCGATAAATCATTGGGTAAGTTGGCCATGGCTGAGAATAAGGTCGCTCTTCAGCCGGTCTAGGCATAATTTCGAGTTGAGTAACGCTAGCTGCACCTTGGCGAATTGCAGTTCCTAAGCAGTCCGCTCCAGTGTCTCCGCCACCAAGAATTACAACGTGCTTACCCTTGGCATTTACCTGTGGCTCGCCACTTAATTCGTTTAGTCCTTGTGCATTTCCCCAAGGTAAATACTCCATCGCTTGATGAACGCCTTGTAATTCGCGGCCAGACACTTGAAGATCGCGCCAGTTAGTTGCGCCGACAGCAAGAACAATTGCATCGTATTTGGATTTAAGTTCGCTGCCAGTTATATCTACACCAACATTTATTCCACTTCTAAATCTTGTGCCTTCGGCTTCCATCTGTGCAATTCGTCGATCAAGAATTGATTTCTCCATTTTGAACTCTGGAATTCCGTAGCGCAGTAACCCGCCTGGCTTTGCGCCCCTTTCATAAACCGCCACAGTATGTCCGGCACGCGTTAATTGTTGCGCAGCCGCTAAACCTGCTGGGCCCGAACCGATAACCGCAACAGTTTTACCAGTGAGACGTTCCGATGGAAGTGGGACAACTGAACCATTTGCGAATGCTTCTTCAATAGTGCGAAGTTCAACCTGCTTGATTGTTACTGCATCAGCATTAATCCCAACAACACATGCAGTTTCACAAGGAGCAGGACAGAGCCGCCCAGTAAATTCTGGAAAGTTATTGGTTGCATGCAGGCGATCAATGGCTTCGCGCATCTCGCCGCGCCAGATTAAGTCGTTCCACTCTGGAATCAAATTACCGAGTGGACAGCCTTGATGGCAGAACGGAATTCCGCAATCCATGCAACGTCCCGCTTGCTTCTTGAGAACAGATAAATCTTGTGGTTCGTAAACTTCTTTCCAATCAAGAATTCGGACGTCGACTGGTCGGCGCTTCGGTGTCTCTCTTGGAGTTGTTAGAAATCCCTTTGGATCAGCCATTGACCGCCTCCATAACCACCTTGTCGACTGGTAAACCTTCGCGTTCTGCTCGATCCATTGCGGCAAGAACCCGAGCATAATCTCGAGGCATAATCATGGAGATTCGCTTCTTGCTCTCATCCCAATTTTTCAACAATTGTGCGGCAACAACTGAGCCAGTTTCTGCTTCGAAGTTAGAGAGTAAATCTCTTACATATATTTCTTGATCTGCAGGCAGCGCCAATATATCCACTAGTTCTGTATTAACTAGCGCAGCATCAAGATCTAATACGAATGCTCTTCCACCAGACATACCAGCTGCAAAGTTACGACCAGTTCGGCCAAGAACTAAGGCAATTCCGCCAGTCATGTATTCGCAACCGTGATCACCGATTCCCTCAACGACTGCAACCGCGCCAGAATTTCTTACACAAAAACGCTCTCCAACTCGGCCTCGAATAAATATCTGACCAGAAGTAGCGCCATAGCCAATTACATTTCCAGCGATAACATTTAATTCCGAAGCAAAAGTTGCTTTCTCATCTGGTCGAATAATTACTCGACCACCTGACAAGCCCTTCCCAACATAGTCATTCGCATCGCCATAAAGACGGAGAGTTAGGCCCTTTGGTATGAATGATCCGAAGGAGTTTCCAGCGGTTCCGTGGAATGAGATATTCACAGTGTTATCTGGAAGGCCAGCACCGCCGAATTTGCGAGTTATCTCAGAACCCAACATTGTGCCAACCGTGCGGTTCACATTCTTAATCGGCATTTCGATATTCACCGATTCCCCGGAATTGAGTGCCGGAGCTGCAAGCTCAATTAATTTATTATCAAGTGCTTTAGCTAAGCCGTGATCTTGGGTGGTTGAATTTCTGCGAGGTGCATCAGTATCGAATACTGGTGCCTGCAAAAGCGGAGCCAAGTCGAGACCACTTGCTTTCCAATGTTTAATTGCTTTTTTGGTATCCAGGAATTCAACTTGCCCGATAGCTTCTTGCAGTGTTCTAAAGCCAAGCTCTGCCAATATTTCACGAACTTCGTCTGCAATATATTCGAAGAAGGTTTCAACGAACTCAGGCTTACCATTGAACTTTGCGCGTAATTCTGGATTCTGAGTTGCGACGCCAACTGGGCAGGTATCGAGATGACAGACTCGCATCATCACGCATCCAGATACAACAAGTGGCGCGGTAGCAAAACCAAATTCTTCGCCACCCAGCAGAGCTGCAATAACAATGTCACGTCCAGTTTTCATCTGGCCATCTACCTGAACAACAATGCGGTCGCGCAATCCATTTAGCATTAAGGTCTGTTGAGTTTCGGCAAGACCTAACTCCCAAGGTGCACCCGCATGCTTTAGCGAAGTAAGTGGAGATGCTCCGGTTCCACCATCATGTCCAGAGATCAGAACCACATCAGCATGTGCTTTACTTACTCCTGCGGCAACAGTTCCTACTCCGACTTCAGCAACCAACTTCACATGAACGCGGGCATTCTTATTTGCATTCTTTAGATCGTGGATAAGTTGAGCCAGATCCTCAATTGAATAAATGTCGTGATGAGGTGGTGGTGAAATTAAACCAACACCAGGGGTTGAATAACGAACCTTTGCAATCCATGGATAAACCTTGCCACCAGGAAGTTGTCCGCCTTCGCCAGGCTTTGCTCCTTGTGCCATCTTTATTTGGATGTCATCGGCATTGACTAGATATTCACTAGTAACTCCAAATCGCCCTGAAGCAACCTGTTTAATCGAAGATCTACGAGAATCGCCATTCGCTTCCAGGTTGTAGCGTTCTGGATCTTCCCCGCCCTCGCCAGTATTTGATTTACCACCAAGACGATTCATGGCGATTGCAAGAGTCTCGTGCGCTTCTGCTGATATCGAACCATATGACATGGCTCCAGTAGAAAAGCGTTTGATGATATCTGAGCGAGATTCAACTTCTTCAATTGGAATAGTTGGACGAACTCCAGTTTTGAATTCAAAGAGACCGCGAAGCGTCATCAATCGCTTTGATTGATCATCTACTCGACTGGTGTAGCGCTTAAAAATGTCATATCGCTTATTACGGGTTGCATGTTGTAACGCAAATACAGTTTCTGGGTCGAACAAATGTGGTTCGCCCTCACGTCGCCATTGGTATTCGCCACCGATAGGTAGTCGCTTTGTTCCAGGAATTTCGCCCCCTGGTGGATATGCGATGTGATGGCGGGCGATAGTTTCTTGAGCAATCATGTCGATTGATACGCCGCCAAGTTTTGAAGTCACGCCAACGAAATATTCATCAACGACTTCACGAGATAAGCCAATGGCTTCAAATACTTGGGCACCGGTATATGAAGCTATCGTGGAAATGCCCATCTTTGACATAACTTTTAGAACACCTTTGCCAAGGGACTTAATTAAATTCGCAACAGCTTTCTCTGGAGTTATCCCAGTAATCTCACCTTGACGAACTAAATCTTCGGCTGACTCCATTGCAAGATAAGGATTAATCGCTGCTGCTCCGAAGCCGACAAGAAGTGCAACATGGTGAACTTCACGCACTTCCCCAGATTCAACAACTAGTCCAACCTTGGTGCGGGTTTTCTCGCGGATTAAATGATGATGAACCGCGGCAGTTAATAAAAGTGATGGGATTGGTGCATCTTCAGCATCGCCATCACGATCTGAAAGAACAATTATGTGCGCACCATCTTTAATTGCTTGGGAAACTTCTTGACGAATCTCGGTGATTCGATTGGCTAGCGCCTCGCCTCCACCTTGCACTGGAAAGAGGCCCCGAACAACATGCGCTGCAAAGCCTGGATGGTTTCCATCAGCATTAACATGAATCAACCTTGCGAGTTCGTCATTATCAATCACTGGAAAATCCAGAGCAATTTGACGACATGAAGCTGGTCCTGGATCAAGAAGATTAAACTCTGGACCCACGGTGCTGGATAGGCTGGTGACTAATTCTTCTCTAATTGCGTCCAGTGGTGGATTAGTAACTTGTGCAAATAGCTGTGAGAAATAATCGTAAAGAAGTCTTGGCTTTGCAGATAATGCTGCAATCGGTGAATCTGTTCCCATTGATCCAAGCGCCTCGCCACCAGATTTAGCCATTGGCGTCAAAATAATTCTGATCTCTTCTTCGGTATATCCGAATGCGCGTTGACGTCTCAGAACAGAAGAGTGCGGATAAACAATATGTTCGCGAGAAGGTAAATCTTCAAGGCGCACAAGTCCGGCATGCAACCACTCGCCATAAGGAGCAGCGTTAGCAAGCGAATCCTTAATCTCGTCATCTTCGATGATTCGGCCAGCCTCGGTATCAACCAAGAACATACGTCCTGGCTTCAATCTACCCTTGCTCTCAATTTCTTCTGGTTCAAAATCCAGAACACCAAATTCACTGGCAAGAACAACTAAGCCAGATTTAGTTATCCAGTAACGAGATGGGCGTAGTCCATTGCGATCCAGAACTGCGCCGATTTGTCTACCATCTGTGAATGTGATGCAAGCTGGTCCATCCCAAGGTTCCATAATGCTTGAGTGGAAGGCATAGAAATCTTTTCGGGACTGCGACATCGTTGCATGATTTTCCCAAGCTTCAGGAATCATCATCAAAACTGAATGCGGAAGTGAACGACCGCCCAAATAAAGGAGCTCTAGAACTTCATCAAAAGAACCAGAGTCGCTGCTTGAGTCATCGACAATTGGAAATAATCGATTCAAATCTCCTGGAATGATTTCACTGGCCAATAAAGACTCACGTGCTCGCATCCAATTGCGGTTTCCACGAACTGTATTTATCTCACCGTTATGCGCGATGAATCGATATGGATGTGCAAGCGGCCAGGAAGGGAAGGTATTTGTTGAGAATCTGGAATGAACCAGAGCAAGTGTTGAAACAACGCGACTATCAGATAAATCTGGGAAGAATTCCTCAAGTTGCCCGGTTGTAAGCATTCCCTTATAGACAATTGTTCTTACCGAGAGTGAAGGAACATAAAGTGGGAAGCGGTGCTCTATTCGCTTTCTAAAGCAGAACGCTAATCGCTCTAAATCTAAATCAAACTCACTATTGATACCCGCGACAAAAATCTGCTCAAATTTAGGCATTACAGATAGCGCGGTTTTACCAATTGATTTGGCATCGATTGGGAGATCACGCCATCCAAGAACTTGTAGTCCTTCTTCATGCGCAATTGCTTCGATGGCCGCACGATCTGAAAATGACTTATCAATGAAAATTATGCCGGTCGCATACTTGCCAGCCTCTGGCAATTTGAAATCAATAACTTCGCGATAGAACGCATCTGGAATACAAATCAAAATTCCGGCGCCATCGCCGCTATCTGGTTCGGCTCCGGTTGCACCACGGTGCTCCATGTTTCGAAGCGCGGTTAAACCTTGAGAGACAATTTCGTGGGTAGCTTTTTTAGTTAACGTTGCGACCATAGCAACACCACAAGAGTCGCGCTCTTGAGTTGGGTCATATAAACCCTGTGCCAATGGCACCGTTGAAAATAAAGTCACGAAAACTCCCAAAAAATTATGAGGTGATTCGGGACGACAATGGCCCAAAGGATTTAACGACTAAATGTTACAGGTGAAGGATAGCAATCGCTCCCCGATTTATATACCTGTCAGATGGACCAGTGAGCCAATTCCCGCTGTAATTGCCATGCCCAGAGAGCCACCGATCAAGATGCGAATCGTAGTTTTGAAGTAAGGCGAACCCGCTATTCGAGCGGTTAATACCCCTGTTCCGATAAGTCCAGCGACGGTAAAGCCAATAATGCTTAGGACCTTCGTGCCCAAGGTTGGTGCGAGTGCGCCAGCAAATGGAATAAGTCCACCGGCCGTGAAACTTAGGGCAGAAGCTATCGATGCCTGAACTGGGCGCGCTTTAGTATGTGGAAACTGTCCAAGTTCATCACGAAGATGCGCTTCAAGAGCATCTCTTTCAGTCATAGCTTTCGCGACCTCGGTTGCTAATTCTCGATTGAGACCACGGTTCATATAAATTTCAATTAACTCTTCTAATTCACCAGCCGGATCTACTGCAAGGTGTTCCATCTCCAACAACCGATCTGACTCTTCAATATCGTTCTGTGATCTAACAGAGATGTATTCACCAACCGCCATAGACATTGCGCCGGCAGCAATCCCAGCAGCACCAGCTGTGACTAGAAAATTATCTGCACGCGCGGCCGAGACACCAATCATCAAGCTTGCAGTTGAAACCAGACCGTCGTTTGCGCCAAGAACTGCAGCTCGCAACCACCCAGCACGATGGGTTTTATGATTAGCATTCCTGCGATAAACATCTTCTAAAGCCATGGACTAACCATATCTCTTGCCTCTAGGACTTTTGGGTATTTCCTGAAATTCTTCTAAGAAAAAGGGTCAGTGCTCCAAAAAACAGTATTCCAGCTACCCAAATATTTAGTCGGATTCCAAATATCAAATTGGCTTCATCAATTCGAATCGCTTCTATGAAGAAGCGCCCAAGTGAATATGCCAGAACATAGAAAATGAATACCGTCCCAGTTTTGAAAAAGTTTTTGAAAAACTTTAATTTCATGATTATTGCGGCAACAAAGAAGCACCAAATTGCTTCATAAAGGAAAGTCGGATGAAAAGTAGCAAAATTTTCAAATCCAGATGGTCTACTTTCGCGCGGAATTTCTAGTGCCCAGAAGAGTGTTGTGGGTTTACCGAATAACTCGGCGTTAAACCAATTACCAAATCTGCCAATCCCCTGCGCGATCAACAACCCTGGCGCGATTGCATCAGCCATCTGATAAAAAGAGAGAGAATTTCTCTTTACCTTGAAGAAGATAAATGCCGCAAGAGCGCCGATTGAGATTGCGCCCCAGATTCCCAGCCCGCCTCGCCAAATCTGTAGCGCTTGGATCGGAGAACCATTTTCACCAAAGTATTTCTGTGGAGAGGTAAGAACATGGTAAATCCGACCCCCGATAATTCCAGCAGGCACAACTAATAGAGCTAGATCAGTTATGTCATCTGGATTACCACCGAGTGCTTTATACCTTCTCTTCGTTACCCAGACCGCTGCAAAAATCCCGAGCAAGATGGCCAGCGCATAGAAGTGAAAAGTAAAAAATCCCAACTCCAAAGTTGACGAGCTCGGAGTTGGGATGAATTTCCTCATTTAGGGTCTGCTAATAACAATCCCTGTGGCTACTTGATTCCGGCAGCAGCAAGTGCAGCCTGAAATTTAGCTGGATTGTTGTAATCATTATCAGGAGTCTCTCGACTTAACTCTTTGCCGTTTACAGTAATCGTTGGAGTTGAGTTGACGTTCTTAACAGCTGCATAAGAAGCGCTTGCCTGGGTCCAGTCGTCGTATTTTCCATTGCTTACGCAATCTTGATACTTAGCTGAACTTAAACCAGCCTGGATACCAAGCATGATCATAAATTCCTTGGAATATCTTCCAGTATTTTCTGCACCTTGATTCTGATAAATCAGCTCATGCATTTCGAGGAACTTGCCCTCATCCATCGCGCAGGCTGCAGCATTTGCGGCGATAATTGACTCATTTACACCATTGGTTGACCGTGCACCAACGAATGTCAATGGATGGTAAACAACCTTAGCTTTCTTCTCCACGATCATCTTTTTAATGTATTCGTTATTTACCGCTGTAAAGTTGCGACAAGCGGGGCATTGGAAGTCTTCCCAAATATCTATTTGGTTAGTCAACACAGGGTTGAAAACTAATCCGGATCCGTCGGCCTGAGAGATAGATGCTGGCGCAGAAACATTTGTTGCTGGCTTCTTATCAAAATAGATAAAGATTCCAGTCACTGAAATCACGAAAACAATCATTCCAATTACGATAGCGCGTAAACCCTTATCGCCTGATTTGCTATTTGCCATTTCATCTCTCCTTGATGTTATTTATCTTATTTATCGAGACCTAATTTACCCTTTGGGAAGCGATATATGTAGACAGCGAATACTGCGAGAACAATATCTCGTGCAATCTCTACTGTGTAATTCCATACTGGAAGCTCCTCACTTTCGAGAAGCCCGCCTTTGCCAAAACAGCCACAATCGAGTGATATTCCTCTTATCCAGGCCTGAGCGATTGCGATGATAAACATAATCATTAGGGCACCACCGGCGATCGCATTTAGACGAACCCAGATTCCAAGTACTAAGAAAATTCCAATCGCAACCTCAGCAAAAGGCAGAACAAACCCAAGGAGATTTGCTAAATCAACTGGAAGTATTTGATATGCCCGAACCGAAGTCGCAGATGCGTAGGGGTCGGAAACTTTTAGTGCACCAGCGACAAATAAAACACCACCAAGAATTAATCTGAAAACAAGAGTGAGCCAGGGCTGATATTTAGTTGATATCAGATTAGAAGTTAGTTTTTTCATACAGTTGGGTCGATTCCATCATTTAGTGCGCTCCATGCGCTCTCGGGCTTGCGGTCATACTTCTTAGAGATTCCTCTTTTTGAAATACGAAATATTAAATAGCCGAGAATTCCGGTTGAAATCAAAAGCAGAGTAACTTTAATCATACAAGTTCAATTTCTGAGTGGAAACAAGTGCGCTCTCCAGTATGGCAAGCGGCTCCGGATTGTTTTACAGATAAGAGCAGGCAATCGCTATCGCAATCAAAAGCGAGCGAAAGCACATCTTGGTGGTGTCCTGAAGTTTCGCCCTTAACCCAGAGCTCGTTTCGGCTTCGACTCCAATAGGTCGCACGCTTAGTTTCTAATGTTTTAGTTAAAGACTCTTCATTCATCCAAGCCATCATCAAAACCTCTTTTGACTCTGAATCTTGCACGATAGCAGCTATTAATTCACCAGCACGAAATCGCTCTGCTATGGCTGGTGGGATTTTCGACATATTCCTATTCTCCACTATTTCGACTTACGCGCGAATTGGAAAACCGCGTTTTGCCAAGTCATTTTTTACATCCGAGATCCGAAGTTCTCCGAAATGAAAGACGCTGGCGGCCAGAACCGCATCGGCGCCAGCAGTTAGCGCCTCGGCAAAATCAGAAATCTTTCCAGCACCACCACTTGCAATTACGGGAACGCTTGAAATCTTTCTCACGGCTGACAGCATCTCAATATCAAATCCAGATTTTGTGCCATCCGCATCCATCGAATTCAAAAGAATTTCTCCTACGCCTCTAAGGATTGCATCCCCTATCCAAGCCAACGCGTCCAAGCCGGCGCTCTGCCGTCCCCCATGAGTTGTTACTTCGAAGCCAGATTTGGTTTGTGCACGTCTGGCATCAACCGAGAGGACAAGAACCTGATTTCCAAATCGGTCAGAGATCTCATTGATTAAATCTGGTCTAGCTATTGCTGCAGTGTTGATTGAAATCTTGTCAGCCCCAGCTCGAAGTAATTCATTTACATTCTCGGCGCTTCGAATTCCACCACCAACTGTTAGGGGGATAAAAACCTGCTCTGCGGTTTTGCGCACAATTTCTAGCGTTGTCTCTCGTTCCTCCACGCTTGCCGAAATATCAAGAAAGGTTAATTCGTCAGCGCCCTCGAGACCATATTTCTTTGCTAGTTCTACTGGGTCTCCAGCATCTTTTAAATCCTTAAAGTTCACGCCTTTAACGACTCGTCCCCCAGCAACATCAAGGCACGGAATAATCCGCTTTGCCAGTGTCACTTCGTGGCTACTTCCAAAGCCTGGGCAAGTGTAAATGCTCCGGCATAAATTGCCTTACCGACTATCGCGCCCTCAATCCCAATATTTGTCATGCTTCGCAATTCGATTAGATCTGAAAGTTCCGCTATTCCGCCACTTGCAACAACCGGAGTTTTAGTCACAGCACAAACTTCTCGAAGCAAATTAAAGTTTGGACCAGCGAGAGTTCCATCTTTACTAACATCAGTAACTATGTAACGCGAACAACCCGCAGAATCCAATTTCGCAATCATGTCGAAGAGATCGCCTCCGGTTTCGGTCCAACCACGAGTGGCAAGGGTGTGGCCACGCACATCTAGCCCTACAGCAATTCTCTCGCCATAGTTTGCAATAACTTTTGCCGTCCAATCTGGATTTTCGATTGCTGCGGTTCCTAAATTAACTCGTTCGCACCCAGCTAATAGTGCGCGTTCAAGTGAGGCATCATCACGAATGCCGCCTGAGAGCTCTACTTTTATATCAACACTTGAAATGACTTGTTGGATTAAATCAAAATTGCTTCCAGTGCCAAATGCGGCGTCTAGATCTACTAAATGGATCCAACTTGCGCCCCCTAAAACAAATTCATTTGCAACTTCAACTGGAAGTCCATAAGTGCTAGTCGCCGCAAGTTCGCCTTGAACCAGACGGACTGCGCGACCATCCTTAACATCGATAGCTGGCAGAATCTCAAGCGGTGGAAGAGTCATAGAGTTTTAACCCAATTCGTAATCAACTTCGCTCCAGCTGCTCCACTCTTTTCAGGGTGAAACTGCGTTGCAACGACAAAGTCCTTCTCAACCGCTGCCAAAAAATCTTCGCCGTAATTTGTAATTGTATTTGTGGCATCTGGGATGCAACTCTTTGCAGCATAAGAGTGGACAAAGTAAAAGGATTGATCTTCTACGCCTTTAAAGAGTTTAGAAGTATGCGCAGGTGCAACGCGGTTCCAGCCCATGTGTGGAAGAATCGGAGCTTTCAATTCATCTACCTTCCCAGGTAAAACTCCGACACCTTGGGTGTCTTTTTTCTCGCTACTTGATTGAAAAAGTATCTGCATCCCAACACAGATTCCAAAAATTGGACGTTCCTTTGCTACTCGATCTGCAATTATCTCCACACCCCCGACCTGAGTCAGTTGTTCCATGCATGCCGCAAAGGCACCGACTCCAGGAACAATTAGCGCCGAGGCTTCGCTACAAGTTTTTGCATCACGAGTCACTACAACATTTGCTGATGCGACTTCGAATGCTCGCTGTGCCGACCGCAAATTCCCAGAACCATAATCGAGAATTGCGATCAAAGAACGCCCTTCGTCGATGGAATCCCACTTACTCGATTGTCAATTGCACATGCATCGCGAAGTGCCCTAGCAACTGCCTTGAATTGTGCTTCGAAAACGTGGTGAGCATTTCGACCTTCTAAAACTCGAACGTGTAGAGCAATACGTGCTTCAGCGACAATTGATTCCCAGATATGTCGGCCCAGTGTTGTGTCGAAAGTCCCAATGAGTTCAACAATTTCAGGTTGGCGGTGCACTAGATATGGTCTTCCAGATAGATCCACTGCAGCCTGAACTAAGACTTCATCAAGCGGGACCATGGCATCACCAAAGCGACGAATTCCAGATTTGTCCCCCAGCGCTTCACGTAGCGCTTGCCCAAAAGCAAGTGAGGTATCTTCAACGGTGTGGTGAGAATCGACATCAACATCGCCCTTAGTCTTTACGGTTAAATCAAAGCCTGCATGCTTTCCGAGTTGCGAGAGCATGTGGTCAAAAAATGGAACACCAGTATCAATATCTATCGCACCAATTCCATCTAAATTGATTTTTACATCAACGCTAGATTCCTTCGTCTGGCGAGCTACGTGCGCTGTTCTCATCCTTCTCCTCTTTACCTTTTACCTTTGTTGATCAACTAATGTCGATGAACTAATTATGACCTATGAGCGGCAATAGCCGTTAGAAATTCATCATTCTCGCTAGGCAATCCGATAGTTACTCTCAAATAGCCACTAAGGCCAACATCTCTGACAAGAATTCCAGCCGCTACTAATGATTCCCAGGTAGTTTTGGAATCCCCTTTGAACCCACTGAAGAGTAAGAAGTTGGCGCTGCTCGGCGAGACTTTAAAACCTAATTTTGTAAGTTGGGATGTTACTCGATCGCGTTCAGCGATTAGCGCATCAACTTCTGCAAGCAGCGCTTTTGAATTATCTAGCGCTATCAGGGCAAGTGCCTGGGTCGTAGAGCTTAGGTGGTAAGGCAATCTAGTCACAAGCATCGCATCAACAACCGCTTCATTACAAACTGCATACCCAACTCGCGCACCTGCAAATGCAAATGCTTTACTCATGGTTCTGACAACCACAACATTTGGATATTGAGCAATTAAATTTACCGCCGACATTTCCTTTGAAAATTCAGCATAAGCTTCATCAACAACTAGTAAGCCCTTAATTTCGCGACAAGCAATCGCAAGTTCTTCGAGATGTGCGTAAGGAGTTGATGTTCCAGTTGGGTTATTTGGGGTCGTAATAAAAGTTATTCCTGGCTCTTCCTCTGAAATCATTTTGATTGATTTTTTAATATCTATATTGAACGAGGCTTCACGGTCACCTGAAATCCAATTTGTTCCCGTGGCTTTTGCAATCAATGGATGTACGGAATACGAAGGCGTAAATCCAAGTGCTCCTCTACCGCCACATGCCAGCATCAGGGTCTGTAAAATCTCATTACTTCCATTAGCGGCCCAAATATTTCTGGGACCGAAAACAGTGCCTGCGCTCTTACTTAGGTATTTGGCTAGCGCTTCGCGCAGAGCAACCGCATCACGATCTGGATAGCGATTTAGGTTTTCTAACACCTTAGGAAGTGCTTCGAGCATCTCGGCTACAACCTTTTTTGGTAAGTCATATGGATTTTCATTTGTATTCAGAGCTCGAACGCCAGAAATTTGTGGTGCTCCGTATGGTTTTAGATCTGCAAGTTCGCTGCGGATTGGCAGCCAACTAGGCCAGTTCTGATTATCTCCTATCCCCATTACTTCTTACCTTCAAAGCGCGCGCTCATAGCTTCACCGTGTGCTGGCAGATCTTCCGAGTTAGCTAGTGTGATTACATTTGGTGCAATTTCAGTGAAAGCGCTCTCGTCATATTCAATGAAACTTACGCCTTTGAGAAAAGTTTGAACTGATAGCCCGCTTGAGTGGCATGCGCAACCACCAGTAGGTAGAACATGGTTTGATCCAGCAGAATAATCTCCTAAAGAAACTGGTGTGAATCGACCAATGAAGACTGCACCAGCATTTCTAATTTGTTTCGAGACTTGCTTTGAATTAGCTGTTTGAATCTCAAGATGCTCGGCACCATAAGCATTTGCTACATCAACGCCTTGGTCGATCGAATCAACGAGCACAATTGCAGATTGTTTTCCGGAGAGCGCGGTTCGAATTCGCTCTTCGTGCTTAGTCTTTGAGACTTTTATACCTAATTCCGCCTGCACCGCTTCAGCCAATTTTGGTGAATCCGTGATCAAAATCGCCGCTGCAATAACATCGTGTTCAGCCTGACTTATTAAATCTGCAGCGACTTCATTGGCATTAGCGCTCTGGTCGGCAATTATCGCGACTTCGGTAGGCCCCGCTTCTGAATCAATTCCGACTAGGCCACGTAATGCGCGTTTAGCAGCAGCCACATAAATATTTCCAGGCCCGGTAACAACATCAACGCTTTCACAAACTTCTTGGATACCGTAAGCAAACATCGCAATAGCCTGCGCTCCCCCGATTGCATAAACCTCGGTAATACCAAGCAGCGCACATGTGGCAAGAATTGTTCTGTTGGGAAGGCCACCATTTTCGATTTGTGGTGGTGAAGCAACAGCGATGCTGGCGACTTTAGCGATTTGAGCCGGAACTACATTCATGATTACTGAGCTCGGATAAACCGCTCTTCCACCGGGCACATAGAGCCCTACGCGATCTACCGGTATTTGTTTATGAGTGACTTCTCCACCTGCAACAACTTGCGTAAATATCTCACTTCTCAATTGATCAGTGTGAGCTTTTGATACTCTGCGAATTGCCTCTTCTAGCGCTAGCCTGACATCAGAATCCAGCGAATCGAGTGCAGATTTAATTTCAGCTATCGGAACTCGGATCGATTTTGGACGAACACCGTCAAACTTTTCGCATAAGTCTAAGAGTGTAGATTCTGAACCTCTCTTTACGCCCTGCAGAATCGGCTCGATACTTATTAGCGCCGCTTCGATATCTAGTTCTGCTCGAGACAGTTCGGCTCGATATCCCAATTTTGATAAAGATCGGCCACGAAAATCAACAGTTCTAATGGCAGTGGGATTCACTCGCCAATTCTAATCTAAACCAGACAGTCGGGGCCGAGAATTGCCTTGAGGTCAGCGCTCAAACTTGGCGATGCGGTAACTCTCAAATCATCGCCGATTTTCATAACCAGGCTCTTGCGACCATCGTCAAGCTTCAGATGGACTTCTCGTTTTCCGGGATGAGACCTGAGAATTTCTTTTATTCGGTCTACAACTGGTGGCGTGCAGCGAACCGTATCCATAGAAATTATTAGCGGTCCAGTTGGGGCAAGTGAGATATCGGGTATAGATAAATCTAGAGCCATAATCTTGACCTGCTCTTCGCGCTTATCTACTCGTCCCCGAATTATCACGATTCGATCTTCCATGAGATTCATAGAATGTTGAGTGTAGGAATTTGAGAAGAACATAACATCTACTGCGCCCTCGAGATCTTCGATAGTAACAATCGCCCACGAATCTCCACGTCTTGAAACCTTACGTTGAATCTGGGTGATTAATCCACCAATTGTGACGATCTGTTCGTGGCCAATTGATTCATCATTTACCTGGCTGATTGGCACATCTGTTGAAGAACGAAGTAAGTGCTCTACCCCTAATAGCGGATGGTCCGAAACATAAAGTCCTAGCATCTCCCGTTCGTAACTCAGTAGCAGCGCTTTCTCCCACTCTTGATTTGGAATATCAATCTCTACATTTGCAATTGAAGAAGATTGCGAAGACATCTCACTGCCAAATAGATCAAATTGCCCAATTGACTCAGCTCGCTTTGCTTCCATGACTGAATCAATTGCCTCGAGATAAATCAACGTCAAACCCTTTCGAGGGTGGTTTAGTGAATCAAAAGCGCCACCTTTAATGAGAGATTCAATAGTTTTCTTATTGCAAACGTTTGCGTCGACCTTGGTTAAGAAATCTCCGAAGGATTCGTAGCGACCAGAAGCTTGGCGATTTGCAACAATCGAAGCAACCACATTCTCGCCAACATTTCGGATAGCTGTTAAGCCGAAGCGAATGTCATCGCCCAGTGGGGTGTAATCAGATTGAGATTCATTTACATCCGGGGGCAATACTTTAATTCCCATCCGACGGCATTCATTCAAATAGAGAGCGCTCTTATCTTTATCATCTCTGACCGAAGTAAGAAGCGCGGCCATATATTCGGTTGGATAGTTTGCCTTTAAATATCCAGTCCAATACGAGACCATTCCATATCCGGCGCTATGTGCCCGGTTGAATGCATAATCCGAGAATGGAATAAGCGTTTCCCATAATTTATCGATGGCCGATTTCGAGAATCCGTTATCGGTCATACCCTTCTCAAAATTCACATACTCCTTATCAAGAATGTCCTTGTTCTTCTTACCCATCGCTTTTCGTAGAAGATCTGCGCGACCAAGACTAAATCCAGCAACCTTCTGTGCAATCGCCATAACCTGCTCTTGATAAACAATAAGCCCGTAGGTATCCCCCAATATTTCTGAAAGCGCATCCACTAATTCAGGGTGGATCGGGACAACTACCTGTCTTTTATTTTTGCGATCTGCGTAATCATTGTGTGCATTTACGCCCATCGGTCCCGGGCGATATAAAGCAATAACTGCAGATATATCTTCGAAAGAATCCGGATTCATCTGTCGAAGCAGTGCTCGCATAGGCCCACCGTCAAGCTGGAATACCCCGAGTGTTTCACCGCGTCCAAGTAATTGATATGTCTTTGTGTCATCAAGAGTTAGCGTTGCAAGATTTAAATCAATTCCCTTATTTGCCTTTATATTTAATAAACAATCATCTAAGACTGAGAGGTTTCGTAGTCCCAGAAAATCCATCTTCAATAGACCGATAGATTCACACGCGCCCATATCGAATTGCGTAATTATTGCGCCATCAGCCTCGCGACGATGAATTGGAATCACATTTAACAGAGGTTCTTTACTTAGAATCACACCTGCAGCGTGAACACCCCACTGGCGCTTCAAGCCCTCTAGTCCGCGAGCAGTATCAACAATTCGCTTTGAATCTGAATCTGAATCATATAAAGATCTGAATTCTCCAGCTTCACCATAGCGTTCATTCGTTGTATCGAAAACTCCAGCAAGTGAAATATCCTTACCCATTACAGATGGTGGCAACGCTTTAGTTAATTTGTCACCGATCGCATATGGGTAACCAAGGACTCTGGTTGAATCCTTTAAGGCTTGTTTCGATTTAATCGTGCCATAAGTAATGATTTGTGCAACGCGGTCTTCGCCATACTTCTGGGTGGCGTACGCAATCATTTCGGAGCGCCTTCTTTCATCGAAGTCCAGATCAATATCTGGCATCGAAATACGTTCTGGATTTAGAAAACGCTCAAAGAGAAGTCCGTGTTTGATTGGATCTAGCGCTGTGATGCCAAGCGAATAAGAAACCAGCGAACCAGCCGCTGAGCCACGACCTGGACCAACTCGAATGCCAACACTTCTGGCATGCGAACATAAGTCAGAAACAACTAAGAAGTACCCAGGGAAACCCATCTTGATCATTACATCTAATTCATAATTTAAACGTTCTTGATATGCGGCATCCACCTTGCCATCTAGCCTTGCCAGCAAACCCTTGTTCGCCTCTTTGCGCAACCAAGAATCTTCGGTTTCGCCAGCTGGGACTGAATACTGAGGCAAAAGATTTTCATTTTCGCGCATCTTTATATTGCAGCGCTCGGCTACAAGCAATGTGTTGTCGCAGGACTCGGGAATATCAGAAAAGAGTTTTCGCATTTCGGCAGCGCTCTTTAAATAGAACTCGTTATTATCAAATTTAAATCGCTTAGGATCTGCCAGCGTCGAGCCAGACTGAACGCAGAGCAGTGCCTCGTGAGAAGCGGCATCCGCATGATGTGTATAGTGCAAGTCATTTGTTGCAAGTAATGGCAATCCAAGCTCTTTGCCAAGTTTCAGTAAATCAGATTTAACCCTGGTTTCAATATCAATTCCGTGATCCATAACTTCAAGATAAAAATTCTCGGCACCAAAAATATCCCGAAATTCACTTGCAGCAGCTATGGCCTCTTTATATGCTCCCATGCGCAACCGAGTTTGAATTTCACCACCCGGACAACCTGTTGTTGCAATTAGACCACTTGCGTGTTTTGAAAGTAAGTCGCGGTCCATTCGCGGTTTGTAGTAATAACCTTCAAGGGAGGCGAGTGAAGAGAGTCTAAAAAGATTAGAAAGCCCAACGTTGTTCTCCGCAAGAATCGTCATGTGGGTATATGCGCCACCGCCCGAGACATCATCTTCGCCACCATCGGCCCACTTAACGCGCTTCTTTTCAAATCTTGATTCCGGAGCTACATAAGCTTCAATCCCAATAATTGGTTTTACGCCTGCAGCATTGGCCTTCTTATTAAAGTCATAAGCGCCGAATACATTTCCGTGATCTGTAATCGCAATTGCTGGCATTCCCTCTTTTGCAACTTGCGAAACCAATTCATCTACCCGGGCAGCTCCATCGAGCATCGAATACTCGGTATGAACATGTAGGTGGACAAAGCCTGGATCTGCGGACATTTAGGTGAGATTACTACTGTGCTTCAGGGAGTTGGCCCTTGGCCAATATTTCTAGGCAGCGTGTCAGGTCTGGCGGATATTCCGAGAAGAAAGCAATCTCGGAGCCCGAGGATGGGTGAATAAATTTCAACTCGCGGGCGTGAAGCCAAGGTCGAACAATTTGTAGGCGCTCGGCAATTGTGTGGTCCGCGCCGTAAGTCATGTCCCCAACCAATGGATGACGAAGCGCCGAAAAGTGAACTCGAATCTGATGTGTGCGACCAGTCTCTAGCTCAATCTCCAACAACGAAACCGCTGGAAAGAATTCAAGTGCCTTGTAATGCGTAATGCTGGGTTTTCCATCTGCAACAACTGCAAATCGATAATCTTCTTTCGGATGGCGATCGATGGGCGCATCAATTGTTCCCTCTGTTGGGTCCATGTGACCTTGAACTAATGCATGGTAAACCTTTGTCACAGTCCGGTCTCGAAATTGTTGCTTCAAGTTACTGTATGAATTTTCATTCTTTGCAATCACCATCAGGCCTGTGGTCCCAACATCTAATCGGTGCACAACACCTTGGCGTTCGGCAGCTCCACTTGTAGACACTTGATATCCAGCTGCGACTACACCCCCAATGACAGTTGCGCCACGCCAACCAGGACTTGGATGCGCTGCTACTCCTGCTGGTTTATCTATAACGATCACATCAGTGTCGTCATATACAACTTTGAAATTTTCGATTGGTGTCGGCGTCAATACTGGTTCACCAAGTATCGCTGGCATCTTTATCTCTAAATAATCATCGGTATTTACCCGATCCGATTTTGTAAGTGGCTTTCCCTTACGAGTCACTTCATTGTTCTCAATCAAGGTAACAACTGTTGATCGAGAGAGACCCAAAAGTCTTGAGAGGGCAGCATCTACCCGTTCTTGATGTAAGCCCTCAGGTATTGAGACAAATCGAACTTCACGGTCACTCATTTTTTCACTCACTTAGGCACCGATTTCGAAGGAATCTGGGCCCAGATAAGCCAGACAATAGTTGCAGCACCGATCACAATTCCACTATCCGCAATATTAAAAGTTGGCCAATATGGCAGAGAGATCCAATCCACGACTGGACCCTGAAGTCCTCCTGGGCTTCGAAATATCCGATCAGTGAGGTTTCCAAAAATTCCGCCCAAGACCAAGCCGAGTCCAATCGCCCACTTGCTTGAGTCAATTCGAGATGTGAAATAAAGAATTCCAGCCGCAACAATCATTGCGAAAACTGATAAAAAAAGCGTTTTGCTTGTTGCCAAACTGAAAGCTGCGCCGGTATTAAAGAACAGTTCAAATTTGACGAAGTCACCAATAATTTTAATTGGGCCGTCCGATAAAAACTCAACTGCTGCAAATTTCGTCAAGTAATCTGCGAGGAAAACTAGGAAAGCTGTCACTGCCAACTTTCGCCGGACAACTACATTCAGCGTCGTTCCTCTTTTTGTTTACATGACATACAAAGCGTGGCACGCGGGAACACTTGGAGTCGAGCCTTGCCGATTGAATATTCGCACTCTTCGCAACGACCGTAAGTTTTATTGTCTATTCTTTCTAGAGCTCGCTCAGTTTGAATGACCATATCCCTGGCGTTATAGACGAGTGACATCTCATGTTCGCGTTCGAAAGTTTTTGTCCCAGCATCTGCTTGATCATCGCCGGCTCCCATGCCTTCAGCGTTGATTAAATCTTCCATTCCACTTTCAACTTCTGCCAGTTCAGCGCGAAGTCTAATTAAATCCTTGGAAAGTTCGCTGCGCATTGATTTTAATTCTGTGGCGGTCCAATTTTCGATGCCATCTGAAATGATTAATGGCGCCGGTGCGCTCTTTATTGGCTTTAAGCCAACTCCTTTTTTACCTTTCTTATTTAGACGTGGAGGTGGCAGCATTGTTAAGCGACGCTCCTCAACCAGTACCTCTGCTACTGCAACTTCGTTTGGAGTAACCGTAATAGTTGTTGAGTTTCCCTTTGTTGTGCTCTGTAGTTTTGCCGGAAATGGCTTACCTACGACTTTCTTGGCACTCTTTGCAAGCGAAGGTTTCACAATGTTTGGCGAACGCTTTGCTGGGGCTGACTTTTTCGCAGGAACTTTCTTGGCGACAGCTTTTTTAGCAGGCGCTTTCTTAGCTACCTTTTTTACAGGCTTCTTCGCTGGCGCCTTCTTAGTTGCTTTGCTAGCCACTTTTTTTGCTGCTGTTTTCTTTGGCACCGTTCCACCAGTCTGTTGTAAATCAATTGAATTTGCGAGATTTTGACACGCAAGGCGGACAGATTAGAACCTCAGGTGCTTAAACACCAACTTCGCCGCGCTAGAATTCAGCTTGACTCGGCAACAGGGCACAGATGAGGCCATCACCTCGGAGCCTGCTAGAAGAGCTGAATATGGAAGTATCGATATTCGGGGTAGAACTAGCGCTGAGTTGTATTGCAAAAAGTGGTGCGATTATTTCGCACAAGGCGGGTGGTACCGCGGTGGATTACACACCGTCCCTCCAAGTTAACTAGCGGACAAATGTTTGCTGGAATTAATTTGAGAGGCGCTACCTTAAATGTCAACGATTAAGTCCCTCGCACCGCAGATAGATCTGCCTGCAGTCGAACATCAAATCCTCTCATTTTGGGAAACTCAAGAGATTTTCAAGAAAACAATTACCGCGCGCGATGGCCAACCAAATTGGACCTTCTACGAGGGTCCCCCAACTGCAAATGGAAAACCCGGAACCCACCACATTGAAGCTCGAGTATTTAAGGATTTATTTCCGCGCTATCAGACCATGAAAGGCAACCAAGTAATCCGTAAAGCTGGATGGGATTGTCATGGCCTGCCAGTTGAGATTGCAGTTGAGAAACAACTTGGCTTTAGTGGCAAGGGTGATATTGAAAAATATGGAATCGCGAAATTCAATGAGCAGTGCCGAGTCTCTGTTCAGGAACATGTTGGTGAATTTACATCGATGACACGTCGGATGGGATTCTGGGTGGATTTTGATGAAGCGTATTGGACGATGTCTAGTGAATATGTAGAGAGCGTTTGGTGGTCGCTTCAAGAGATCTGGAAGAAGGGTCTACTTGTTCAAGATTTTCGAGTTGCCCCATATTGCCCTCGTTGCGGAACTGGACTTTCAGATCACGAGCTTTCACAAGGTTACGAAACTATTAAAGACCAATCTGTTTATGTTCGCTTCCCTGCAACTTCCGGGAAATTAGCTGAACTTAAAGCAAGTCTTCTAGTTTGGACCACAACTCCTTGGACGTTAGTTTCAAATACTGCAGTTGCGGTGAATCCCAAGATTGAATATCAAGTTATTGAGATAACGACTGATGAGAAGATTGAAAGATTAGTAGTCGCGAGCAATCTGGCCGCAGTCCTTGGTGATGAACGCAAAGTTATTGCCACCTTTACTGGCGCTGAATTAGAACACACAAAATATGCGCAGCCTTTGGATCTGGTTGAGATTCCTGATGCGCACTACATTGTTTTGGCTGATTACGTAACCGTTGAAGATGGAACTGGTCTGGTCCACCAATCCCCTGCATTCGGCGCTGACGACTTTGCGATCTGTCGTAAATATGGCCTTCCAGTAATTAACCCAATTTCTGCTGATGGGCATTTCCTGCCAGATCTCAAAATAGTCGGTGGAGTGTTTTTCAAGGATGCCGATAAGTTATTAATTAAAGAGCTTAAAACTAAGGGTCTGCTATTCAAGCAACAACAATATGAGCACTCCTACCCACATTGTTGGCGCTGCCATACGGCCCTGATGTATTACGCGCAACCATCTTGGTATATCCGAACAACTGAGATTAAAGATGCGCTGCTTCGAGAGAATGCAAATACCGATTGGCACCCAGAAACGATTAAAACTGGCCGCTACGGCGATTGGTTAAATAACAATATTGATTGGGCAATTTCTAGAAATCGCTTTTGGGGAACTCCGCTACCTATTTGGCGCTGCGAGAATAAACATGAAATTTGCATCGGCTCCCTTGCCGAACTCGGAGAATTAGCAGGTACTGATTTATCGAAGTCTGATCCACACCGTCCCTTTGTTGATGACATTACTTTTGACTGCGCAGAGTGTGACCTGAAGATGATTCGCACTCCTGAAGTTATCGACTGCTGGTTTGATTCTGGTGCGATGCCCTTCGCGCAATGGGGTTACCCGCACAAAGAGGGATCTGTCGAGAAATTTAAAGCCTCTTACCCAGCAGATTTCATCTGTGAAGCTATCGATCAAACCAGAGGTTGGTTTTACACCTTGATGACTATCGGAACCTTGGTATTCGATAAAAGTTCATATAAAACTGTTTTATGTCTTGGCCATATCTTGGATAAAGATGGTCGCAAAATGAGTAAACACCTAGGCAATGTTCTAGAACCTATGCCGCTAATGGATCAGCACGGCGCCGACGCCGTTCGCTGGTACATGTTGGCAGCTGGGTCGCCATGGAGTGCGCGCCGAGTAGGACACGAAGCAATTACTGATGTTGTAAGAAAAACGCTCCTTACCTACTGGAACACCGTTTCCTTCTTTACTTTGTATGCCAAAGCATCTGATTTCAAATTAACTGGACTTTCGCAAACTTCTTCAACAATGGACCGATGGATTCTCTCTGAACTCAACCACTTAATCGCAAAGGTTGATGAGGCCTACGAGAATTATGATTCCCAAACTGCCGGAACAATTATCGGTCAATTCATTGATGACCTTTCAAATTGGTATGTCCGCAGATCTCGTCGCAAATTTTGGGATGGCGAGAGCGAGGCGCTAAATACTCTTTATCACTGCCTAAAAGAGCTCACGAAACTTATGGCGCCAATGGTTCCGTTCATCACCGAACATGTCTGGCAGGAAATGATTCGCAATCTCGAGCCAAGTGAATTCGAATCTGTTCACCTAACTGATTTTCCGGTGAGCGATGCTTCAAAGATAGATGAAAAGCTTTCAAAGTCTGTTCGTCTATCTCGCAGACTCGTTGAATTAGGTCGTGCTGCCCGCGCTGAATCAAAGGTAAAAATTCGCCAACCATTGGCTCGGGCTCTTGTTGCCGCAAATGGCTGGCATGAGATGGATGGCGAAATTCGCTCCCATATTTCCGATGAACTAAATGTGCAGAGTTTAGATGAAATCTCTTCCGCCGGTGCAGATTTGGTCAGCATCTCAGTCAAAGCGAATTTTCGGACTATTGGTGCAAAATTTGGCGGCGATGTTCAAGCAATTGCCAAGGCAATTTCAACACTTGACTATGGCTCGCTTGTTGCTGAAATTCGAAGTTCTGGTTCCATTGAAATCAAGTTCGAAGGTTCCAGCACTGCTCGTATTGATATTGAGGACCTAGTAATTACTGAGACTCCAAAAGCTGGTTGGTCAGTAGAAAGTCACAATGGCGAGAGCGTTGCGCTAGATCTTGCACTTACACCAGCACTGATCGAGGCTGGAATCGTCCGTGAAGTTATTCGGGCAATTCAAGAAGAGCGCAAGCAATCTGGTTTTGAAATCAGTGACCGAATTTCTGTGAGCTGGAGCGCCAATCCAGAAGTCACTACTGCGATTCTAAAAAACCTTGCAGAGATTGGCGATGAAACTTTGGCGACCAGATTCGAAAACGTTACAGCAAAAACCGAAACTAGTAACGAACTAGGGCTGTGGTTGGAGCTAATTAAAAATTAGAGACTAGCTGCGATACTTGAAAGAACACTTGATAAAAGTTGGGCCCCAAGGAAAATCACGATGAAAGATAAATCTAATGAGACCGGGCCCAAGCGCAGTGGTGGAACAAAGCGACGAACAAAGTTCACTGCTGGATCGGTTATTGAAAAAATGAACTCTGCAACCGCTAACAAGATTCCCTTAGGGCGCCAATTTGGAGCAAAAATTCTTGCATAATCCAAAATCAATCTTCCCACTAGCGCCAAAATAAAAATATTTAGGGCAGTGTCAAGTATGCTAAAAAGCAGACTCATCTAAAAATCAACTCTGATTGAAAAAACTAGCCTGTGCGGCTGCAGTTTTATCTTCGTTGCTGACTTTTACATTTGGTGGAGTTAAAAGGAAAACCTTTGAAGTAACTCTTTCAATACTTCCATAATGGCCAAAAACTAAACCTGACGCAAAGTCAATCATTCGCTTGCGCTCTGACTCTTCCATATCGCTTAGATTCATGATTACTGGTTGGCCAACACGATAGTGCTCGCCAATTGCACGAACATCGCTATACATACGCGGGTGCAAAGTAACTATGTGATCGACAACTACATTTGGTTGAGCAACTGGAGCCACGGCGCGACTTGGTGCGCTACGAAGATATGTTGGACTCTCGGCTTCGGCCGATGCTGCACTTCGCAGAGGTCGACTAAAACGTGATTCGCTAGGAGTTGCTACTGGACTTGATTGATTGAGCTCTTCATCATCAACTAGTCCAAGAAAGTTCGCTGCTTTTCTAAATGCATTAGCCATGGGATAAGCGTAAGTTAAGGACTAGCGAACCCCGAGCATTTGGCTACCAATTCGAATATGTGTCGCACCCTGGGAAATTGCTGCTTCGAAGTCATTGCTCATTCCAGCCGAGATTTCCCGGGCTTCTGGGTGCACCTTAATAACCTGATCTGACAGCTCTTTCAATCGTTTGAACGCCACAACCGGCTCCTCACCAAGTGGCGCGACCGCCATTAGACCCCGAAAGTTCAAATGTGGAAAGGCTGAGACTTCATCCAAAAATTCTGCAAGCAACTTGGGTACAACTCCCCCGCGATTTGGCAGATTATCGAGAGAAACCTGAACGAAAATATCTTTATTCGCATCTGAAGAAACTAAAGAATCTAGCTTTCTTGCATGCGCTAAATTGTCTATCGAATGTAGAACATCAGCCCAATTTGCGATTGATTTCAATTTGTTACTTTGAATTTGTCCTTGAAAATGCCATCTGCAATCATCAGGCAATTCAGTTGATTTAACCGAGGCCTCTTGATCACGATTCTCACCGAAATCTCGAACCCCTAAGTCATAAAGAATTTTCACATCACTTGCCGGGAAGGTCTTGGTCACAACGATGAGCGTGATTTCCCTTGAATTCCTGCCTGAGCTCTTTGTGGCCTCATTAATTCGAGCTTTGATGGAATCTAGATTTTCGCGCAATTCTTCGCTGCGAGTTTTCATAGGACAATCACTCCAGCGCTTCTGCCAGTGATTCCATCGCGACGATAGGAGAAATAATTTGAATCGTGTGCCGTGCAAATTCCGAGATTGGTTACCTTGACCTCATTTGCTTCTAGTTCTCTAATGGCTGCTCTCTTTAAGTCGAGACAATGTGTTTCGGGGTTTGTCGCCAGACTCGGTTCAAGGTTGATGGCATCTAGATACATATCTAGATCTACTTCGTAACATTTTTCACAGATTGCGGGCCCGATGATTGCCGATAATTCGCCGCTACTTTTCGAACGAATGAGCTCAATCGTGTTGGAGATGATTCCATTCAGAATACCTTTGCGACCGGCATGAATTGCTGCCACAACACTTTCTCCCTCTACAAGTATGGGAAGACAATCAGCACTTAAAACTGCCAGTGGAACACCCTTCATGCGAGTGATCAAGGCATCAGCAGTAATAGATGACTGGGTATTTTCATCCACTTCGACTACTTCATTTCCATGAACCTGGTTCATAAATTTTGGTGCAGATTGACTTAATAGGCTCTGAAGAATTCGGCGATTGTCCGCGACGCTCTTTGAAGCATCGCCCACATGGCCACCCAAATTAAATGAATCGAAGGAACCTGATGAGCTGCCGCCAGATCGCGCAGTAAATAAAATTTGCGCCATTTTAAACTCTTAGAAGTTTGCGGAATTACTTCATGAAATCTGGGATATCGATATCGTCTTCCGATACCAAATCCTCAAAAGTGATTCGCTTGCGTGGACTGTTTCCAGTAGAGATTGCAACAGTCGGAACATCTAGCGCTACCGCCAACGGATCATTTGAAGCTATCGGATCGGCGTTGCCAGATAGTGAAGCAGCATCAATAACTGGAACCGATACTCGCTTGGGCAGTCCACCATCAAAACCTGCAGCAATAACTGTTACTCGAACTTCATCGCCCAAGGCATCGTCAATGACGGTTCCGAAAATGATGTTGGCATCTGGATGCGCGGATTGAGCAACTAACTCTGCTGCCTCGCTAAGTTCGAATAAACCTATATCAGAACCACCAGCAATAGAAAGTAGAACGCCATGTGCACCATCTATCGAAGCTTCAAGTAGCGGACTTGAAATTGCAAGTTCGGCCGCACGAGTAGCACGTGCTTCACCTCTTGCGGAACCGATGCCCATCAGCGCTGAACCAGCACCAGACATAACGCTTTTAACATCTGCAAAGTCCAGGTTGATAAGTCCTGGTGTAGTTATCAAATCAGTTATTCCTTGAACGCCAGATAGTAGAACTTGATCAGCACTTCTAAATGCTTCAAGTTGACTAATTGAGCGATCTGAAATCGCAAGCAAGCGATCATTAGGAATCACAATTAAAGTATCAACTTCTTCACGCAACAATGCGATTCCTTCATCTGCTTGCGCAGTGCGTCGCTTGCCTTCAAAGGTAAATGGTTTAGTAACTACGCCAACTGTCAACGCACCTAAATCTTTTGCAATCTTTGCAACTATTGGCGCACCACCAGTTCCCGTACCACCACCTTCACCTGCAGTTACGAAAACCATATCCGCACCCCGCAACATTTCTTCAATCTCTTCTGTGTGATCAACTGCGGCTTGTCTTCCAATTTCAGGAGCAGCGCCAGCTCCAAGACCGCGAGTCAACTTTCTTCCAATATCTAATTTCACATGAGCATCACTCATTATTAATTGTTGTGAATCAGTATTGATTGCAATGAACTCAACACCTTTTAATCCGGCTTCAATCATTCGATTGATTGCATTAACACCGCCGCCACCAACACCGACAACTTTGATGACCGCTAAATAGTTCTGTGGTGTAGCCACAATCCGCCTCTTTCTAAACCCTAAATCTCTACTTGAGATTTATGTGATGCTTGCTAAGTCGTAAAACTATGCGTGTTGGCACTCGCAAGCAACGACCGACACGAATTAAAAAAAATTAATACTAAGAGAAGATCCTTAAATATTTATTTAACTACCGGTGCATTGGCGACAGTTAAATCAATGTAGGTAATTTTCTTATTCTCCGGAAGTTCCAATAAACCCTTTAATACATTGCTTTTTACGATGATTTCTTCTGGCGAATTCGCACTACCCCAGTTGATTCGCAAGGCCGGTTTTCTTAGTTCGGTGGCCATTATGACCTCGCCTTTTTTTGTAATCTCTAAATTCTCCAAACCAGGGATTAAGTTGGCCGGCAGATTAGCTACGAAACCGGCGATGATTCTTCGTTGAGCAATCAGGTTCTGGCCATTGGTGATTAATGAAATTGTTGCTAAATTCGTGAAGCTCTGTGGGCTCGAAAAGTCAGTTCCATCGCTTGCTAAGTAACGAGGATTATCCGAGGTAGCGCCTGGAATTTTGAAAATTGCTATCGGGATTTTCGGTGTAACGAAAACTTCGACCTCTCTGGTCCACCAATTTCTTGAGACCTTTGCAGCTTTAACCCACTCTAAATCGGAAATTAGATTCTCTTCATACTTGGGATTTACTCTTGCCAAAGGCTTACCAAGAACTAAATTTGATTCTCCAGCCAAGAGTTGGCCCAAGATCAAACCTTCTTGGTTGGTTCCTTTAATTTCTACTGTCTGGATAGTTACCAAAGATGACCAACCCAGAACATAAATCAAAGCACCAAAGATTGTGACCACAAAAAATGTGATGCCGATTCGACTAAACCTACGGCGCAATTTTTTCCTCTGGTTTTTCTTCTAACGTCTGCAAAATAAGTGGAACTAATAAGTTCACATCGCCAGCGCCTAATGTGATGATCAGATCTCCGGTCTTTGCTTCGTTGACTGCGGATGAGACCACATCAATCATTGATGGCTCGAAAGTGACTTTATCTGAGGCCATGGAATTCGCAATCAGAATTGATGAGACCCCAGGAATTGGTGGCTCGCTAGCGGCATAAATCTCTAGCAAGTAAACCCGATCGGCAATTGCTAAGACCTCGGCGAATTCTTCGACGAACATGGCAGTTCGGGAATATCGATGTGGTTGGAAAATTGCTATTACCCGACCTGATTGCGCAAAGCGCTTTGCGGTTTCTAGGGTCACTCGCACTTCAGTTGGATGATGGCCATAATCGTCAATTACGGTGACACCGTTGATGCTGCCTCGATTTTCAAATCTGCGTTTGGCCCCACTGAATTTGTTTAAGCCAGAGAGCAATTCTGCTACTGGTGCTCCCAATTTAATACCTACGGCCAGGGCAGCTGTTGCATTTTCGATGTTGTGATTGCCTGGAATAGTTAGAGAAAGTTCACCTAAAACTTTGCCTAATTTGGTTACTCTCGTATGACTTTGGGTTGGTTGCAGTGAGATATGTGAAATGGAGAAATCTGCGCTATCTCCATAAGTGATTATTTCAATGTCAGTTCTCGTGATTTGGGCCAGCAGGTTTACCACTCCTGGACTATCGACTCCGGCGACCAAAAACCCACCTGATTGGATTGACCCAACGAAATCAATAAATAGTTTATTTACAGCTTCAATATCTGGAAAATTATCAACGTGATCTAGCTCTATGTTTGTAACGATTGCACCGAATGGCTTATACGCCAGAAAGGAGCCATCTGATTCATCCGCCTCAGCGATGAAGATGTCACCAGATCCTAAGTGCGCATTTGTCCCGCCACGATTAATCATTCCGCCAATTGCAAAGGAGGGATCTAAACCAGCCTGTTGCAAAGCGACAGTCAGCATCGAAGTTGTAGTGGTCTTTCCGTGGGTTCCTGCTACCGCTACTGATTTCGACTCAGACATTAAAAGCGCAAGAGCATGTGCGCGGGTCAAAATAGTTAAGCCCTTGGTTCGTGCAGCGATGATTTCGGGGTTCGCTTGATCGATTGCACTTGAAACAACTAAAATTTCGGCATCTCCGATATTGCTAGCTTCATGCCCGATAAACACTTGCGCACCTAAAGTGTTTAACGCCGAAAGCACCGTCGAATCTTTAGCATCAGAACCTGAAACATTGGCGCCTTGGGCCAGCGCTATCCTTGCAATCCCGCTCATCCCCGCACCACCAAGACCGATGAAGTGAATTCGATTAGCAAGAAATTCTGTGAGATTCATTCTCTACTTTCCTGACACTTTCTCAAGAATTCTACTTCCAATTAATTCTGCCGCCCGTAACTTAGCGCCTGCAACTCTTTTAATATTCCAGTTATCGGCGGCGAGGGCTAGTGATTCAATATTTGAAAGGAGCCATTCCGAAGTAAATTCTGAGTTTAAACAAATCCTGGCCGCACCCTTATCAACTAGATCTTGGGCATTCGCAACTTGCTCGCCATTTCCAATTGGTAGCGGAACTATCAGGGCGTAAGAATTTGCCGCATCAAGTTCTGCGCAAGTTACAGCGCCTCCCCTAGAGATAACTAAATCACTGGCTATATACATATCTGCCATATTAGTGACGTATGAGAGCGGCGCATATCCTGGGACGGACTCTGGCAATTTATTGTTCTGTCCAACTGCATGAATAACATTAAAACCAGCGCTCAAAAGTTCAGGAAGCGCTTTTGCAACAACCGTATTTATTGATTGTGCCCCGAGGGATCCACCGAAGATAAAGATTGTTCGGTTGCTTCGATCAAGTTCAAGTTTGCGATAAGTGGCATCCCACCTGGTCGAGCGTTCAGACTTGCTCAAACTTGAAATCGCAAAGATTTCTTCACGTATTGGCATTCCTGCCAAAATAGCCGAGCCCCACTTTCCGCCAAACTTGGAAGTGCTGGCAAAAGCTGTAAAGGTAAATTCTGCGAAGTTGATCCCCAATTTATTCGCCCACCCAGGGATTGCATTCGCTTCATGAATAACTATCGGGACCCGGTTCAATTTCGCAGCTATGTAACAAGGAGCGCTGACATACCCTCCGAATCCGATAAGCAGATCTGCGCTTCTTACAATTTTCAATGATTGAAGGATTGAGATTATAAATTTATAGGGCCAGAGAAGCGAAGAAAGGTTAAATACTCTTGGCAGTGGAGCTTTTGTAACTAGATGGAGCTTTAATCCAGCTGTTGGAACGAGATCCATTTCAATTCCACTTTTGGTTCCAACAAATTCGCAGGATATATCTTCACTATTTTCCAGCAACCAATCTGCCACTGCTAACGCCGGCTCAACGTGTCCAGCAGTTCCCCCGCCAACTAGAAGAATTCGCTGCATTACTTCACCGACTTGCGAGCAAGCCGAGCTGCTTTAAAATCAGGTTCTCTGCGAGCGACATTTAAAACAAATGCAATTGCTAAGCAATTAGCCACTAATGAGGAGCCACCGTATGAGATAAATGGAAGCGTAACTCCGATTACCGGAATAATCCCAACAACAGTCATCAAATTAACCAGTACTTGCAGAATAATCCAGCAACCAATACCTGTAACAACATACTTTTGAAAGAGATCTTTAGTAGTTATTGCAACTCTGAAGATTGCATAAATTAAAGTCGCGAAGAGGAAAACCACAGTAAGAGTTCCGAGAAGTCCTAGCTCTTCTCCGATTACTGAAAAGATAAAGTCAGTGTGTGCTTCAGCAAGATTCGCCCACTTCTGTTTACTGGCTCCAATTCCGGCACCAAATAACCCACCACTGGCCAAACTCATCAGACTATGTGCGGGCTGCCAACCAGCCATTTTGTATACCTCAGGTGCAAAAGGATCAATGACAGCGGTAAATCTACGTAGCCGTGCTGGATTGGTAAAGGCTAGAGCCAGACCTACGAGTGCAAATACTCCTGAAATTGAGAAGAGAACTTTTACATTAACTCCAGAGATAAATAGCATTCCGAAGACTATTCCAGCAACAATTATTGCAGTTCCCAAATCTCGGCCGAGAAGAATTAGAAATAAAAAGCCCATAGTTCCAATAGACACCATTCCAATTGCATTTGATTGCAGGCCCTTGGCCTTGCGCTCTAGATGTTTTCTAAGCTGAAGTGCGCAGTAAAGGATGAGTGCGAGCTTGGCAAACTCACTTGGCTGCAGAGTGAATGGTCCAAGTGGAATCCAATTTCGGTTTCCATTGATTGTCTCTCCGAAAATAATAGGTAGAACGAGTGCAACCACACCGATTGGCAATGCCAAGCGAGCCAGGCTCTCCCAATGAGGCAGCTTCATTCGCATCGCAATAAATGAGAGGCAGATACCAACAGCTAGAAATAAAAGCTGTTTTAGAAAAATCGCAAAGGTGTTGCCACTTTCAGAGAGCGAAGTTACCGAAGATGCAGATAAGACCATTACGAGTCCTAGGCCTGCCAAGGCGCCAGTGCAACCCAGGATTAGCAGATAAGTTGCTGTTGGCCTTGAAAGAAAGTTCGCATATGCCTGGCCACGAACTTGCATCCGTTTTTTCATTTCGCCACCAAGTTAGCCACGGACTGTGAGAATAGATCTCCACGGTGCGAATATGAAGTGAATTGATCCATGGAAGCGCATGCTGGTGCCAACAGAACGGTGTCACCTAGCTCTGCAATTTCTTTTGCGCATGCAACTACCTGATTCATTAACTCCTCTGGGCTATCGCTCTTTGACATTCGAAAGATTTTTACATCAGGCGCGTAGCTTTCAAGAGCCTTTGCGATCTGCTCGCCATCTTTGCCAATAATTATTGCCGCTTTAATTCTTGATGCAGTTCTACGCACTAAATCATCCATCTTTGCGCCTTTAGCCAAGCCGCCAGCAATCCAAATATTTGAAAGATGCGAGAGCAATGCGGCCGTTGCAGCATGTGGGTTCGTTGCTTTTGAGTCATTGACCCAAGTGATCCCATCCTTTGATAAAACGGTTTGTAAGCGATGTTTATCTAACACAAAATTAGCGATACCAGTTTTAACTTCTGGGTGGGCGACTCCGATTGCCAGCGCTAATCCGGCAGCTGCCATCGCATTCGAAACATTATGCGGAACCGCTGGTTTCACGTCAGCTAGCTCTGCAATTACTTCAGCAGCATCGGTTGAAGATACAAATGCGCGATCAATCAGAAGGTCTTCCACAAGTCCAATTTCGCCTGCTTGTGGTGAATCGAATCCAAAGAAAACTTTACGGCCAGTCCAGCTAGCACCTCTCAAGATTATTTCTGGGTCATTAAGGTTTAACAGGGCAGTCTTGCTCTGAGTCAAAAGCTTCATTTTTGCATTTGCATAATTATCAAAGCTTCCATGCCAGTCAATATGGTCCTGCGCAATGTTTAGAATTGCTATTGCTTGATATTGAGGCAATGAACTCCAACTAATTTGAAATGAGGAGAGCTCAATAGCCAGAACATCGAATTTGTTTCCACCAGTTAGAGCATCGACAACTGTAGTTCCAACATTGCCGCAAGCTATCCCGGATACCCCGGCCGCAATAAAGATTGATTCCAGCATTTGAATTGTTGTTGTTTTACCATTAGTTCCAGTCACTGCCACCCAAATCTGATCAGGGTTCATTTCAGTCTTTAGGTTCCATGCAAAATCGATCTCACTTAAAACTTCTACGCCAGCTGATTGCAAATTTGCTACGACTAGATGATCCTGTCGCCAACCCGGAGAAACAATTGCCAAATCATAAATCGAATAATCACTTATTTCAGTAACCGGATTCAGCTCCTGTGAGGTTGACACTTTTTCGTCAAAAACTGTGAAGTTTGCGCCCAAGTTAGAAAGGTAATTTGCCAATGACTTTCCCGTAGTTCCACCACCTACGATGAGGGTATTTTTGGTTTTTAGTTCGGCTAGATAGGACATTATTGCGAGACAACCCATTGTCCATAAAAGAGACCTAAGCCAGCTGCGACGCTCATTCCCGCCAAGATCCAGAACCTAATAACAATAGTTACTTCGCCCCAACCAAGTAATTCAAAATGATGTTGAAGCGGAGCCATTTTAAAAACCCGTTTACCGCCGGAAAGTTTGAAATAACCAGTTTGAATAATTACCGAGAGCGTAATTAGAACAAACAATCCTCCAAGTGCAGCGAGCAGAGCCTCAACACGTAGAACGATTGCGATTCCTGAGATGGCCCCACCAAGAGCCAATGAACCTACATCGCCCATAAATATTTTTGCCGGCGCAGCATTCCACCAGAGAAATCCTGCACAGGATCCAGCAAGTGCGGCTGAAAGCACTGCAATATCTAGTGGATCTCGAACGTTATAACACTGCGGAGTATTTGAAATTGCGCAGCTCTGGCCGAACTCCCAAACTCCGATAACAATAAAAGATAAAAAGGTCATGATTGCGGCACCAGATGCGAGTCCATCCAGGCCATCAGTTAAATTCACGCCATTAGAACTTCCTAAAACTAGGAAAATAACCCAGAGAATAACGAAGAACACTCCAAGCTTTATTGAAGTATCCCGAACGCCCGAAAAATATAGTGATATTGGCGCCAAGCCAGTTTCATCCTCAAATTGCAACCCGGCATACGCAAAGCCTGCTGCAAATACTGCTTGCCCCAATAGTTTCTGCTTAGCTGTCAATCCAAGAGATTGTTTTCTATAAATTTTCAGTAAGTCATCAAGTAAACCAATTAAACCTAGTCCGACAATTAGTGAGATAACCAAAATAGCTGATGCTGTAACTCCCGTGCCGGTAAACAAATGGCTAGCAAAATATGCAATTACTGTAGATAAGATCAGGACAATTCCACCCATAGTTGGTGTGCCACGCTTTACATGATGAGTCTTTGGACCATCATCTCTGATCATTTGGCCAATTCCACGTTTTGCAAGTACACGAATTAACGTTGGCGTTAAAATAAAACTTAAGAGGATAGAGAGTGCGCCAGCAAAGACTATGCCTTTCACTTATCCGCCTCCTGTAATCTCTCTTCAATCAAATCAGCCAGCAAGTTAAATTCCTCAGAACGTGAAGCCTTTAGCAAGACCACGTCTCCCGGGGTGAAGTGTTCAACGATTGAAAGCGCTTCGGATTTGGAATCGAAGAAGTGCACTTCACTCGATCCCCCAGCCTCCATCGAATCTAAATCTGCGAGATATTCCTTATTTCCGACGACAACTAGATTGTCGATTCCTATCTCAGAGACGAGTCTGCCAATTGCCGCATGTTGAACAGCGGATGACTCGCCGAGTTCTTGCATCTTGCCCAAAATCGCCCAACTAACCCCGCCACTCTCCTGCGAAACCAGCGCTAAAGTTCGCAGCGCTGCTGCCATACTCTCTGGGTTTGCGTTGTAAGAATCATTGATCAAAGTGATCTCGCCGACTTGTGAAATCTCCATGCGCCATTTGCTAGAAACTTCAGCAGTTGAAAGAGCTGCGGAAATAGTTTCGATTGGAATCTTTAGCGCAGTAGCTGCTGAAGCTGCAGCAAGTGCATTTGAAACCTGATGCATGCCCAAAAGTTGCAGTCCTACTGCCGCTCTTCCATCAGGAGTCACCAAATCAAAGTGCGCCCTGCCTTCACGAACTTCTACATCAGCGGCTCTTACCTCGCAGGTAGATTTTTCACCAAAGAGAATTCGCTTAACGCCAGATGGAACGATCATCTTTGGAGTGAACTCATCATAAGTTCCAAGAATTGCAGTTGAACCTGCTGCAAGTGCTGTTATCAATTCAGATTTAGCAGTGGCAATTTGTTCGCGGCTTCCGAATTCGCCAAGGTGAGCGGTTCCAACAGTAAGCACAACCCCGACATGCGGTTTAGCAATTTCAGCCAGGTGCGAGATGTCACCAACATGGCGGGCCCCCATCTCGACAATGCAATACTTCGTATTCTTTGTGCATCGAAGAATCAATAACGGAACTCCGAGTTCATTATTCAAAGATTCTTCAGGCGCAACTGTCTCGCCAGATACAGCCAAGATATGCTTCAGTAGATCTTTTGTAGTTGTCTTTCCCTGTGAACCTGTGATTCCTATAACCTGCAAATTATTTAACTTGATGCGCACATGCGTTGCTAGAACACTTAACGCTTTTCGGACATCCTGGACTTTGATTGCTGGGGTAGAACAGTTTTTACTTACCAGAGCAAACTGTGCGCCTTTAGCGATTGCATCTTCGATGTAATCGTGGCCATCTACATTTGTGCCAACGAACGCCGCGAAAAAAGTATTGCTAGTTGCTTGGCTTGAGTTAATAACTGGAAATGCCGAAGTGATCTGTTGGCCATCAGCATTTATAACTTCACCACCAACAATATCTGCAATTTGATTTAAGGTAAGTTCAATCATGCAAGCTCCTCGATTGCTCGGGCTAGCTCTATGCGATCGTCAAATGCAAATTTTCTTCCAGAAATTTCCTGGCCAGATTCATGACCTTTTCCGAGAATAATAACGCAATCCCCTGGAAGCGCGCTTGCAACAGCGAAGGCGATTGCTTCGCGTCGATCAACAAGTGTGGTGCTGTTCTCTTTTAGTTTTAACCCTGCAGTCATCTCAGCCAAAATATTCTCTGGGGATTCACTTCTTGGATTATCACTGGTAAAAATTGCTAGGTCCGAACCTTCTAACAACTCTCGTCCCATAATCGGACGCTTTGATTTATCTCTATCCCCACCACAGCCAAGGACGGCAATAAGTCTGCCGCTGACAGATTTACGTAGAGTGGCAAGAATTCTTGTAACTGCATCAGGCGTATGCGCATAATCAATTAAAGCTAAAAATTTCTGACCAAGTTCAATGCTCTCTAAACGACCAGCGGCGCCCGTTATATGCGCAAGGCTATTTCCGATAACTAGCGGGTCAATTTCCAATTGAGTTGCGATTGCAACTGCCATCAAGAGATTATCAAGATTGTGATCACCAATTAAATTGATATCGCCTTCAATTAAGATTCCGCCGGTTCCGCGGATGGCTACTGAATATCCACGAGACGTCGATTCAATACGCTCGAAATGCCACTGGGCTCCGCGATTTTCTCTAGAAAGTGAGGTCATAGAAATATTCGATGCTTTATACAATTTTTTGCCATAAGCATCATCAATGTTTACAAAACCAAGATCGCTATATTCCGAGGCAAATAACTTTGATTTAACTGCAAAGTAGCTGGGCATGTCGCCATGAAAATCCAAGTGATCCTGTGTGAGATTTGTGAAACCAACTACATTGAATTTTGTTCCAGCAATTCGAAGCGCTTCAAGCGCGTGACTACTCACCTCCATCGACACATGAGATACGTGGCGCTCTCGCATTGTTGCCAAGAGACTTTGTAATTCAGATGCCTCTGGTGTTGTAAAGGAAGCCGCTAACTTTTCTGGACCAATTTCAATTCCAATTGTTCCGATTAAACCAGTTGATTTTCCGGCGGACTTTAGAATCTGATTAAGAATAGTGGTTGTTGTGGTCTTGCCATTTGTTCCTGTGATTCCAATTAACTGCATAGAGCTAGAAGGCGATCTATAAAACCATGAACAAATATCACCCAGAATCAATCGTGGATTAGAGATAACAATAGTTGGCAGCTTTTCTCCTATGAGTAATGCACCGGCCTCATCCGTAATTACGGCAACTGCACCACCAGCCCTTACCTCTTCAATGTATCGAGCGCCATGCGAGCTTGAACCAGGAAGTGCGACAAATAAATCACCACTTGCAACGCTTCTTGAATCTGAGGTGATGCCAGTAAATTCCAACTTTAAATCAGATTGAATTCCAATGAAGTTTGCTAGTTCTGAAACAGATTTTACATAATCAGAAACTGGCCGGATCATTTTGCAATCGCGCTTTTCTTAAGTGCCGCCTCGGTTAGAGGATAGGCCTTAAATTTAGTAGTAGATGGTGCAATATGTTTTGACTGTAAAACAAACTTCATAACCTCTGCAAAAACTGGGCCACCGAGTGCACCACCCCAGTGCATTCCTTGAGGATCCTGAATTGCAACGCTTACAACGTAGGCTGGCTTATCAGCTGGGGCAAACCCGATGAACGAAGCGGTATATCCGCGATAGCAAGAGCAGCTTGAATCGAAACGATTGGCAGTTCCAGTTTTTCCGGCAACCCGATAGCCCGGTATTGCAGCAGTTGGAGCAGTTCCATTTACAGACACTACGCTTTCAAGCATCTTGCGAATTTCTCTAGCAGTTTCTGCGCTTATCACTCGCTTGGTTTGCTGATGCTTTGCTGGAATGTAATTTCCACTTGCATCAGTAGTTCCTGCGACAACTGTTGGAGTAACTCGAACCCCATCATTTGCGATTGTTGCAAAAACGCTAGTTGCCTGCAGCGAAGTTACTGAATAGCCATGTCCAAATGAGAATGTCGGTAGCGAGGTTCCAGACCAATCATCGACTGGACGTAACAAGCCTGCAGACTCGCCAGGTAGATGTGAGCCCGTGCTTTTCCCGAAGCCAAAGTCGGTTAGATATTGATACAACTTATTGCTTCCAAGTTGTTGGCCAATTTTTATCGATGCAGTGTTACTTGAGACTGCAAGTGATCCAGTTGCAGTAAGGCGCTGCACGGGATGGCGCTCGTGATCTGAGAACTTGGTTCCGGCGACCTTCATTGAATAAGGAACCGTGTAAACAGTATTTGGGTTGAGCAGTTTCTCTTCTAACGCTGCAGCATAGGTTATAACTTTTCCAGTTGACCCTGGCTCGTAAACATCTTGCACGGCTGGATTCCTAATTACATTCAAATTACCAGTTATTGGTTTTGCTGGATCAAATGTCGGCGCACTCGCTTGCGCAATTATTGCCCCAGTTTTTGGATCCATGACAATTACGGTTCCAGATATTGCCCTCGAGCTCTTTACCGCTTTGCTTATTGCATCTTGAGCGACCCACTGAATATCCCGATCAACTGTGAGTCGAACCGATGTTCCGTTTTTTGCCTCAGTTCTAATTCTTGCCGACCCCGGAATAATTGTTCCAGCACCGTTCTCATAGACATACTCACCATTTTGCCCTGAGAGTTGGCGATTTAAACTACTTTCAATTCCGGCAGCGCCTACCCCTTCATGATTAATGAAACCGATAAGGGAAGATGCCAGAGTTCCAGTTGGATATTCTCTTACATATCCCCGCTCTGAAAAGAAGCCCACAATTCGCTTAGATAACCCGTTTTTTTCTTTCAAAACTTCAGTGTTGTAATTTGAAATAACATTTTGTAATTCATTCCACATTACAGGTTTGCCATTTTTTACAATGATTTTATATCGTAGCGTCCCAGTAAATAATTCAATAAGTTCATCTTCTTCCATTTTCAGAACTGGACTTGTTATCTGTGCAGTTAGTTTTGGATCAGTTATCTGAGTTTGGTCTACAACAATCGTGATTGCGGCGACACTTCGAGCAAGTTCAACACCGTTCACATCGCTTATTACGCCGCGCGGTGCCAGCAACGTCGATGTCCGCAAAAGTTCATTGGCAGCTCGTTCACTGATTGCGCCCGCTCTTACAACCTGAACTGAGAATAACTGCGCAACAATGATTCCAAATAGCACAAATGTCACACCTAATAAGGTTCGGATACGTTTATGAACAATTGTATTGTGGCTCACTGAGTCACCACTTTTTCTGAATAGGTTAAATAGCCAATTTTATTTGCTGGCTTCATTCCTAGTTCAATCGCAGCTTTCGCGAGATTTACTGGAGAATTCTTCTCATTCACTAAATTCAGAATCGCATCCTTCTGATCTACCGCTGTATTTCTCTGACTCTTGAGTTCTTGAAGAGTGAAGGCATCTTGGGTCATCAGAATGTTGATTCCGGCAATCACCAGAAGATTTAGGGTCACAGCACTTGCCATAAGCAGCAGAAATTTTCGAGTATCAAGCTTCTGTGAAGAGGTAAAAACTTCAGTTTCTCTGGTCTTATCAAGTGCCCGAACTGGACGCAGACGAGGCCTAATTAATGGTGGAAGAGCAAGGATCGCCATTACGCAGCCACTCTTTCCAAAGCACGAAGTCGCATCGATTGCGCTCTGGCATTAATCTCAATTTCAGATGCGCTTGCGCCTTCACTGCCGCTAATAATTAATTTGTAACTTGCAGCAGAATTAGGAAGATCAAATGGAAGTCCAAGCGGTGAATTCGAGCCGACAACTTCAGCAAATGCTCGCTTTACAATCTTGTCTTCCAGCGATTGATAAGACATGACTACTAAGCGGCCACCGATTTTTATCGCGCTGATTGCCTTTGGTATTGCACGCTCTAGAACTGCTAGCTCCTGATTAACTTCAATTCGAAGGGCTTGAAATGTTCGCTTTGCTGGATTGCCACCGGTGCGACGTGCTGGCGCTGGAATACTGTTTTTTACTAGTTCTGCTAAATCTTTGGTGGTTTTTAAAGTCTGACTTTCGCGGGCTTTAATAATGTTGTCTGCAATCTTAGTAGCAAATTTCTCTTCGCCATAGTTTCTAATTACTCGAACCAATTCACTGTATGAATAAGTATTTAAAATATCTAGTGCACTTGGTCCAGTGCTCTGGTCCATCCGCATATCTAGGAGCGCATCTTGTGAATAAGCAAAGCCTCTATCGGCTTGATCTAGTTGCATTGAAGAAACTCCAAGATCAAAGAGAATCCCATCAACTTCTGCAATGCCTAGTTTTGCTAGAACAATATCTAGCTCATCATATACTGCATGAATAATTTCAACGCGTTCAATATGTCCACTCAAATTACTTGTGGCAATTGAGATAGCACTTAAGTCACGATCTAGTGCGACAACTTTTAGATTGGGAAATTTAGTTAGCAAAGCTTTTGTGTGTCCACCTAGACCCAAAGTGGCATCAACGATTACTGGGTTCTCTTTAGCTTCTATTGCGGGAGAGAGCAGAGCGATGCAGCGATCTAGCGCAACTGGTATATGTAGTGCATCTTGCATCTTCTCCCCCTTTCTACTTCTTTCTAGTTCTTACTTTTTTACTGCGACTTCTAAACTTTTCTAAACTCTGGTCATCGCCGGCCGACGGATCTGGGGGTAACGGCGCCGGGGAAGGGGCGTCGTTATAGAGGTCGGCGATGGCCACAATTTAGAAAAGACCTGGAAGCACCTCCGATGAAACATCAGAGAATGTTTTTTCACGATCTGCTAAATAACTTTCCCAAGCTGCGTTATCCCAAATTTCTAAACGAGTATTTGCACCGATAACTACGCAGTCTTTTTCTAATCCTGCATATGTGCGAAGCCCACTTGGAATTGTTACGCGACCTTGCTTATCTGGAACTTCATCGTGTGCGCCAGCAAACATCACGCGCATGTAATCGCGTGCTGCTTTTTCGGTGACGGGTGCTTGGCGCAGACGATCAGTAATAGAAGAAAACTCACCGCTTGGAAATACGTAAAGACAGCGCTCTTGGCCTTTTGTTATTACAAGTCCATTTGCTAATTCATCTCGGAATCTGGCGGGCAAGATAATTCGGCCCTTTTCATCGAGTTTAGGTTCGTGGGTACCGAGAAACACTTCGCCCCACCTCCCCTAACCTTTACGCTCAAATCCCCCCGGATTTGATAACAATCACCACTTTACTCCATTTCTACCCACTTTGCACCATTTTCAGCCAATTTCTTCCCATTTGTTATTAATTTCCTCCCAATCCCATCCTGATTTTGGGCACAAAAAAACCACCCGATTGGGTGGTGGATGGGCAGCTAATTCTCTTTAATTTTCGAAGTTACGTCGCTCCCAGCGATCCTCTAAACGTGAGCTCCACTTAGGGCGAGCGCCCTTTGGGCTTTTGAAGCTTGATTTTCCAAAAGAGAGGTTTGAGACAAATAGGACCAGGCCGGTTAGTGAGACCAGGAAGCCAGCAATTCCGAGAGGAATTATCTGGGCGATAAGACCAGAAAGTAATACGACCATACCAACCAGGATTGAACCTAGTCCGAGAAGGGCTCGAGATCCCTTTGGTGTGCGCTCGCGACCATTTAGGGTCGAGACTAAACGAGGGTCTTCAGCAACCAGGGCAGCCTCCATCTCGGCAAGCATGCGCTTCTCGTGATCGGATAGTGCCATGTCCCGAACAATACGCCAGGTAGTCAAAGTAGGAAAGTCGAACCCCAATGTTTTCTGCAGTTATAGGCAGTTTTTAAGAATCTTCTTCAAATTCATCGAATAATCGCGCTGGTCGGACGCTTCCTGGACCAAATCTGGCGCTCGCCCTGTCAATTGCTGCAGTCGCCTGGCGCCAACCCTTCTCGCGCTCACCCAAAATCAACTGCTCAGAGGCATCTACGCCATCTTCAAGACCGTCAAGGCTTACTCCAACCAACCTAATTCTGGCACGATCTAATTTGAGAGCAAGAAATAAATTCCTAACAACTTCGAATACTTCATGTGTTGCACTTATCGGAAGCGGGACGGTCTTCGAGCGAGAAATAGTTTTGAAATCTGCAAAGCGAACCTTTATCGAAATTGTTCGCGCACTGAAATCTTTCTCACGCATTCGATATGTTGCTTTCTCGGTTAATCGCAATAGCTCTCGCAGAACAATCTCTTGATCTTCGGTATCTGTATCAAAAGTTTCAGCGGCGCTTATGGATTTATCAACCTCTTCAGGTTCGACATCTCGGTAATCACGCCCCCATGCAAGTTCATAAAGTGAGGTGCCTGCTGCTTCGCCAAGTGCCCGGATTAAAGTTTGCCGTGGGGTTTTGGCAATATCAGCAACGGTTCGAAGGCCGAGTTTTTGCAGCTCCTCATTGGTCTTTGGTCCTACTCCCCAGATTGCGTTGACTGGCAAGGGATGCAGAAATTCAAGAACTCGATCTGAAGCAATTTCTAACATGCCATTTGGTTTACACCTACCTGATGCAAGTTTTGCAATAAATTTTGTGGTTGCGATTCCTACTGAGCACGTTATTCCCTCACTTGCTTCGACCTTTGCCCTGATTTGTTTTGCGATTTCGCGGCCATCGCCAAGTAAGCGTTTTGCGCCAGTTACATCAAGAAAGGCTTCATCTAGTGAAAGTGGCTCGACCAGTGGAGTGACTGATCTAAAGATTTCCATGATTTGCGATGAAACTTCGGAATATCGAGACATATTCGGTGGCACAAAGATTGCATGAGGAGCCAACCGTTTTGCCCGACCGACTGGCATTGCGGCATGGATTCCAAACTTACGCGCTTCGTAATTTGCGGCAGATACAACTCCGCGGACTCCAGTTCCGACAACTACAGCTTTGCCTTTAAGTGCAGGATTGTCGCGCTCTTCTACTGAAGCAAAGAAGGCATCCATATCGACATGGAGAATTGTTTGTTCACTCATGTTCCACTGGCTCCATAAACTGCGAGATTACGCCACTTTTCGTGAGAATTTGCTAACTCCCACGCACCAGTTCCGAGAAGTGAAATTCCCCTCGGTCCGGTTCGGCGAATTTCACCACGAACTAAAAAGAGCCAAGAATTTCGTAGCACCGAAGCAAAGTCGGCCTGCTTATCTTCGAAGAAAGTTATGTCGTTGCAGCCATGACCATCATCAATTGTTAAGAACATTACTCGCCTACCAGAACGAACTGGTGGAGTTTGAAGTGCAACTTTTACGCCAGCAACCAATACCGATGTCCCAGAGCGATGCTTTATTAAATCGCAAGAACGCACTGCCCCAATCTTGTTTAGAAAATCCCCATAAAACTCAAGCAGGTGGCTAGATACATCCATGCCCAAAATATCTATCTCGCTCTTAACTTGCTCGCTCGCTGTTATATCTGGCAGGCCACTTGGCTCAAATTTTTCTGGCTGCAATTCAAAGCTCATCTGGCCCTGGCTGGTGGCGCTCTTTGGCCCAGCTAGACGATACAAATCCTGAAGGTGAAGTGCTAGGTCGCGGCGATTGATATTTGATGTTGAAAGTTTATGGAGATCATCGAATGCACCAATCGCTAAAAGTGACTCGGTGGTTGGGCGACTTGCACCAGAGCGATAAACAAAATCCGCTAAATCTAAATATGGTCGCCCCGAAATTATGCTTTTGGCTTCTTTGCTATCTATTCCGTCGATATCACTTAGCGCCATCCGAATTGCAAAGCCTCTGGCATCCGGAAGTTTTAGTTCAGCCCCAGAACTTAAAACATTTGGTGCAAGATATGGCGCTCTAGTCTCTTCTGAACTCTTCTCGACTCGATAAGTAGCATCAGATAAATTCACATCGATTGGCGCAATTTGGATTCCCCACTGCCGTGCTTCATCCAAGATAAGGCGCTTTGGATACATGCCTGGTTCGTGCGTTAAGACGCCAGCCAAGAATGCTGCGGTGTGATGTGTCTTTAACCAAGATGATTGATAAGTCGGAAGCGCAAAAGCTGCGGCGTGTGCTTTGCAGAAACCAAATGATGCAAAGGCGCGCAGAATTTCCCAGACCTCTGCGACAACAGTGCTGGTGTAACCACGGGCAAGTGCCGCCGGATAAAACCAATCGCAGACAAGTTGTTGAGCAGCAATATCGCCTAGTTCGCGCCGCTTTTCATCAGCTTCGGCCAGTGAGATTCCGGTCATGGTCGAAATAATTCGAATTACTTGTTCATGAAAAACAACAACACCTTGGGTCTCCTGCAAAATACTTTCAAGGTCGGCGTGAATTACCGGACGGATTCGAAGCCCATATTTGGTTGCCAGAAATGGCGTGATCATGTCGCTCTTAACTGGACCAGGACGGAAGAGTGAGATGTCAATTATTAAATCGTTGAAAGTTTCTGGCGCAAACTTTCCGACTAATTCGCGCTGTCCCGGACTTTCAATCTGAAATATTCCTAAGGTCCGAGCTGATTTAATTAAATCAAAAGTTGCGGGGTCATCTAAGGCAATTGCATCAATGTCTAATGCTGCGCCTTCGATTCGCTCGATTTCCGATAGCGTATAAGAAATTGCTGATTGCATCCGAACCCCAAGAACATCTAACTTCAGCAGGCCAATCGCTTCGACATCATCCTTATCAAATTGCACCATTGGGTATCCGCTTGCATTTATCTGCTGTGGCGCGTAATCCCCTAGCCTGATATCCGATAGAACAATTGCGCATGGATGCATCGATAAATGTCTGGGAAGCGAATCCAAGCGACCAGCAAGTTCGATGGCCATTTTCAAAATTGGAGTATTAAGGTTTAAATCTTTTAGCTCCGGCAAGTTAGCTAAGGCCTTTGAAATATTGCTAGATCTAATGTGCGGCATTGATTTCGCGATTAAATCAATCTCCATCGGAGATATCCCAAGTGCTGCCCCAACATCTCGAATTGCATGGCGGGATCTATAAGTTTCGACCATCGAAACTGTTGCGCAGCGCTGGCCATACTTCTCAAAGATTGCATCATAAATTTCAAGCCGCCGGGCAGATTCGACATCGATATCGATATCTGGAAGTTCGCCCCGAAGTGGCGAACAGAAACGCTCCATTAACAACCCATGCGTTATTGGCTCTACTCCAGATATTCCAAGCACATGACAAATTAATGAACCAGCGCCACTGCCCCGGGCCGCAACTCGAATTCCCCTGTTGCGCGCTAGATCTGTTATATCTGCAACTGTTAAAAAATAAGATTCGTAGCCCAGAGTTCTAATTGCACTTAACTCTTCTTCTAGTCGGCTTGCTGCAACAACTGATTTTGAACCAATATATCTTTGAGACAAGCCGGCTTCACATCTAGATCGAAGTTGCGCTGTTAATTCGCCCTGATTCCTTGCACCAAGTGCGGCAGCATCAGGTAAATGAATCGCTCCGATTCCAACATCTTTGCGTGGCGAGAGAAGAGCGCGCTCGGCCCATGCAGCTGTTGTATTCAAAAGCAACCTGCCATCACGTTCGCCAGCAAGTCGAGAAATTTCATCGCTGAGATAACTCATTTCAGAACTATCCTTGAAGTAAGCCTCACTGTTCTGCCTGCTAACGCTCTTATTGCTTAACGGAACTAATTTGCGGGCAGCATCTAAAACATCTGCAACTGGACCATCACTGCGATCCAACATTCGAACCGCATTGCTTAAAACTGCAGGTAAATGATTATCTCTAGCAAAGCCCAACGCCCGTGCGGCATGCGACGTTGAAAATTGGCCATCGCCACGAATCAAATGTGAAACGCATTCAATCGCCTGGTCGGCAAATAGTTCGCGGGTTGCGTTATAGATCGATAGCGCTTCAGCGCTTTTGCGAGCCGAAATTGCAGATACCAGCTGTGATTCTGGACCATGCAGGACAAGTAAATTCTTCGAGTATTGGCTAAAACGTTCTAGCAATGAATGCGTCAATAAGTTCTCGCTGTTTTCAAGATTGACTGCGGTAACTAAGCGATAAAGTGAATCAAGATGGCCGCTCTGGGCAAGAAGAGTGATGCGATATTTCTTCTGAATAAAACTTAGATTAATCCCAAGAATTGGCGCAATGCCATTTGCTTCGCAGCTTTTGGTAAACCGAATTGCACCAGCCATTGTGTCCATATCGGTAAGTGCAAGCGCCGACATTTCGAATTCGGCTGCGCGTTCTACTAATTGGTCGGCATGAGCGGTCCCGTATTTAAATGAGTAACCGCTAACAACACGTAGATGAGTAAAGCTCTTCATGATTTTTACTGCGGCCGAGAAGTTGGGCGGATCAGCCAGTTCTTTGTTACTTCATCTAATTCAATTTCAAATGTAGCTAGTGCACCTTCAGGCGCCGCCTCTACGCGCCAGATTGCGCGAGCACCATCATCAAAGATGGTTGATTCGGTTACGCGATTTTTGCCATCACTTATGCGGTTCCACCAGCCACCAGATTCGCGCCATCTGGAAACGATTGCATGGATATGAAACCTGCGACCGTTATAGATGAACTCGATTGGTTCACCTTCCGGGGCGAGCACGCGGGCGCCGCTAGGTGAGCTGGCTGGCCCTGGGGTTATAGATTCTTCGAACATATGTTCGAAAGATAACGGCCTCCCCTGACAGGCGCAAGTAAGACCAGATCCGGAGAGCTCACGCGTGATTTATCTAGACACACCGCAAAATTAGTTGAAAGTTCAACCAATTTCCCTTACCTTGAACCCGAAGAAATAAACAACAAACAAAGGAAAACCATGGACCTAATTATCGTAATCGGCCGAATTCTATTTGGCGGCTTCTTCCTAATGTCAGGCATCAACCACTTCACAAAGCTTGAAGCAATGACAGGTTATGCAAAATACAAGAAGCTTCCGGCAGCAAAGCTTGGTGTTCTTATCTCAGGCCTAATGCTCGTAATCGGCGGTATCTCAATAATCCTTGGCTACTACGCTGATCTAGGTGCGCTTCTACTTGCAATCTTCTTGGTTCTAGCAGCAGTTATCTTCCACAACTTCTGGAAAGAAACTGATGCAACTGCAAAGCAGAACGAAATGTTGGGCTTTATGAAGGACATCGCTCTTGCAGGTGCAGCACTTATTCTTCTTGCACTAGTTGTAAAGCATGGAACCGATCTTGACTTTGGATGGGTTCTTTCAGCCGAGAATATCTCGCTCTGGAAGTAACCAAAAGGTAATTTGAAAATAATTAAGTAAAGGGCCCTCGGCGTTACTGCCGGGGGCTTTTTTCTTGCCGCAAGTGGCACCATTAGCCTTATGGATATCGCGCTTGCTCTCGTTGTCGGAATATTTATCGGTGCGGTCCTTGGTTTTATCGGTGCAGGTGGCGCGATGCTCACAGTTCCGATTCTGATCTACATATTTAACTTCACGCCAGTTCATGCAACCACCGCTGCCCTATTAGTTGTATTTCTTGCCGCCGCATTTGGTTTAGTCCCCAAGATAAAAGCTGGCGATGTTCAAATTAAAATCGCACTTTCCATCTGGTCACTCGGTTTAATCACAAACCTTGGTGGCGCAATTGTTGCGCGGCACCTCTCGGACGCTTTCATTATCACCGGGTTTTCAATCATCCTGATTTTGGCTGGGCTTTCGATGCTTCGTGCACCGGTGTCAGAACGCACTGAAAAGAAGATTCCAATTATTGCTTTAGTCCCGCTCTCCTTGGTTATTGGTTCGATGACCGGAATCTTTGGTATCGGTGGCGGCTTTCTTGCAATCCCAGTTCTTGTAATTTTCTTTCACACACCACAAATCAAAGCAGCCGGAACTTCACTCTTTATCATCGCAATTAACTGTCTAACGGCTCTGCTCGGGCGTCAGTATTTATGGGAAGAAATTGATTGGAGGATTCCAGTCATAATCTCGATCTCAGCAATAATTATTTCAATCTTTGGTTCACACCAAAGTTCAAAAGTTCCGACCGCGATACTTCGAAAGTCCTTTGCCTACCTACTCTTCGCGATTGCCACATTTTCAATTGTTGAAATCTGGTTTATTTCCTAACGGTAAAAGTAAGGGAAGAAGAGACAGGATGTCCATCTTCAGAAACCACGCGCCAGGAAACTCTAATCTTCCCAGTAGCACTGCGATTTTTGATGTTCACGCTAACTCTGGCACCACCAACAAAAGGTTTGCCATTGCTCAGTTCTTTGCCTTTTCTGTTTTTGACAGTCAAGAAATTAGTCTGCTTATCTGCAATCGTGATTAAGTTTCCATCAAATTCCACCCAAACAAGTTTCGGTAACTTTGAAATAGTTGAACGGGCTTTGGGATTTGAATCAGAGTATGAGGCATGTGCGCCTGCACTTGGAGCCGCCGCTAAGGCGACCCCAAATGCAAGAAATGCGCTAACTAGTTTTTTCAATTTAACTACTAGCTCGCTACCGTTGTGACAGTTGGTGCTGGACCAAATTCAGTGTCCGCAGTTGCGGCCATAGTTGAGCCATCAGTTATATGCCACTTCAGGTAAAGCGCTTTACGCGATCTGGTTGAGGTGTCATAAGCAGAACATTGTTGAGTTGTCTTGAATGCAATCTTCTGCGGACTCTTGTCCCATTTAACTTTTAAGCCGAAGTCATAAAAAGTATAGGGATCAATTGCCCAACTAGAAGACTTAGCTGTCCAAGTTACTGTGTAGTAAGCCGGCACGTTTGCACTATCAGCTTCCTTAGATGCAACAACCTTCGCTTTGAATCCCTGATGGAATTCCGGAGTTGGCTTTCCAGCAGCAGCCGGAACTTCTACCGAGAAGATATGAGTTGCATACTGAACTTCCTTATAAGTGCAGCCATGGCCAAGGCTTAGATAAACCCGGCTAGATGCACCCGCTACAAGCGAATTTCCTCGCATCTGAGTTCCAACATGCGCATGTGCTGGAGCAATAAATCCAATACTCAGCATGAACGCAGCTGAAACCGCTATTACTTTCTTTTTCATTTAAAACCTTTCGATAATGAGAAATATATTTAGTTATGGCATTCGTTTAATGAAATACCACCAGATTCCGATTACAGCCAAAGCTGCTACGGAGAGAACTATGTGTGTGAAATGGTGCTGAAAGAAACTTTCGTGGACGTGTTCCATGTCAGGCGAAGTTTCCTTTCCTCAAAGAATTAGGCGGCGCTCGAAGCCCATTGCTTGAAGTAAGTAAAACAGAGAACCAGCATTCTAAATCTCGGTAAAAAACTTTAAATTCACGGAATTTGATCTGCGGAAGCGTCAGTATCTGTGGGCTAACTATGAGCAATGCCAACTTCTTGACAGCAAACCAGAATTCATCAGATTTTGCCAGAAGTGCAAAGGAAGCGATTCCACCCAAAATGTGACTTGCTGACATTGCAAAACTATTTCCAGTCATCTCCCCCAGGATAAAGTGGGTCGCACTTTGCACAATAAAGACCAAGAGTGCGAGACGTGGTCCAGATAAAATACTCCGACCCAAAATGAACAATGCAAAAACAATTAGTAATCCCATCGCAAACAATCGGCCAGCGGTAGTGAAGCTTCCACCCGCAATGGCATGTGAAATGAGCGCAAAGCTAAAGAGTATGGCTGAATTTATAGCCATTCTTGGAGTCGATGCGCCAATCATCATTTTGCAATCTTAGCAAAATGAGCGCTTTTCCCTACTAGCATGTGGCTATGACTTCAGTCCTATTTGTTTGTGTTCACAATGCCGGTCGTTCGCAGATGGCAGCTGGATTTATGTCCACGCTTTCTGGTGGAAAAGTTGAAGTCCTTTCTGCAGGTTCTGCGCCAAAAGATTCAATTAATCCGATTGCTGTGGAAGCAATGGCCGAAGTCGGAATCGATATTGCAAATAATGTTCCAAAGATTTTGACCACTGAAGCCGTTCAACAATCTGATTTTGTCATAACGATGGGTTGTGGCGATACCTGCCCATTCTTCCCGGGCAAGCGTTATGAAGATTGGGTCTTGGATGATCCCGCAGGTCAAGGAATTGAATCTGTTCGAGTAATTCGAGATGAGATTAAGAAGCGAGTTGAAGACTTACTCAAAGAAATAATCTAGTTTCATCTAAAGTAAGGGCATGGAAAACGTCCTTCAAAACCCCTCGGTCCAACGCGTATCAGCAAAATTAAAAGAGCTTGGCGTCAAGGGTGAAGTCCACGTTTTATCTGACAGCGCAAGAACCGCGCAAGAAGCAGCAGATGCACTCGGAATTTTGGTTGGCCAAGTTGCATCATCAATAGTTTTTAAACTCGATGACGATTCACCGCTGCTGGTAATCACAAGTGGTCGCCACCGCGTTGATACCAAATTGGTGGCAGAAAAACTGGGCGTTGCGAAACTGCATCGTGTGGATGCCGATTACGTAAAAGAGAAATCTGGTTTTTCTATTGGAGGCGTATCCCCTGTTGGCTGGATCAGCCCAGCAACTATTTTGATTGATGAAGCGCTCAACGATTACGAAGTTGTATGGGCCGCAGCAGGTCATCCGCATTCGGTATATCCAACTACATTCGCCGAACTACTTGACTGCACTGGTGCGAAACCAATGGTTGTTGGGGATTAATGGTTGTCTTAGTTTATTTCTGGAAGCTAAATCTTCGATCAGTCCCCGTCGCGATTCTGCATATGGCACTGGATCGTTTGAGTCTTAAGCGAAATAAGAAAATAACTTTCTTTAAATCATTAGGGACCGGCAAAGGTGAAACATTTACGCCCAATGATGCTGATGCAAGGCAGTGGGGTTTATTGGTTGTTATCGATTCGAAGGACGTTGACTCATTTGATTCATCCAGATTAATCAAAAGCTGGCGCAAGACTTCGATTTCAGAATATCGAGCGATCTTGCAACCGATTTCATCACATGGCTTGTGGTCAATGCGCGAACCATTTAGCCAGAATCAGATCTCTGATTGGAAGGGTCCGGTTGCAGCAATAACGCGTGCACGAATCAAATGGTCAATGAACTCTAAGTTTTGGCGGGCGGTTCCTCCCGTGACAGTAAGTTTGAAATCTTCTCCTGGATTGCTGAGTGCTATTGGGATAGGTGAAGCACCTATCGGACTGCAGGGCACCTTCTCCAGATGGGAATCTGGGATGGCGCTTAGAACTTTCGCATATCAAGGACCCGCACACATTGCGGCCATTCAAGCGACCAAAGATTTGGATTGGTATGCCGAAGAACTCTTCGCACGATTTGCCATTATCGAAGAGCATGGTGGCTTCTAGCCCGACTTAAGGCAGAATTCTCCTATGTCCATTCGCCAATACCGCCCGAGAAATAATCGGCGCCGTGGAATTTCAGCGAATCAAAGTCTTGGGTTGTATTTTCTTTTTGCTCTTGCAATCGCATTGCAGATCTCTTACCCCCTAGTTTCTGGAGACACACTTCGATATGTAACAATCTTTTTTGTTATCGCTGGTGCGCTACTAATGCTGGTGCACGCACTTTTATCTTATGGCTTTAAATACTTCGTAATTTTTGGAAGCGTGACATTTATCTTCTCGCTTTTAGTTGAAATTCTGGGAAGTAAAACTGGTTGGCCATTTGGAGCGTATGCTTATTCTGATTCCCTCGGATTCAAAGTTGCCGGGGTTCCGATAATCGTTCCCCTTGCTTGGATAATGATGGCGCATCCAGTTTTAATCGCTGCTAGAAAAACTTTTCCTAACTGGGCATTTTTATATGGCGGCGCCGGACTGATGGTTTGGGATCTCTTCTTAGATCCGCAGATGGTTTCGGTTGGTAAGTGGACTTGGGAAGTGGTTGGACCTCATGTTCCGTATCAACCAGAAATTCCACTTTCGAATACTGCTGGCTGGCTATTTGCCGGAATGGGACTGATGGCACTTTTGAATTTAATTTTGCCTAAAGAGCGACGTAAAGCTGGAGTGAATTCAACAATCCCAGATATTTTCTTAGCCTGGACGCTCTTCTCTTATGTTGTCGGAAATCTCTTCTTCTTTGATAGACCAGGTGTTGCAATCTTTGCAGGAATAGCATTCGTGCTCTGGGCTGCTCCATATTTATTTATAATCTCTTTTGGCAAACCAGATTTACTAAAGTAAATGCTCGAATTCTGGTTCTGCGCAATTGCGCTAATAATTACCCTTGCCAATGTAATTAATATGCGAGTTGTAGGGTTAAAAGGTGTAACCACTATTAGTGAGAGCGTTGATGTACTTATCCCAATGCGCGATGAAGAAGACAACGTCGAGGGCTCGCTAAAATCAACATTAAATAGCGAACTACTCGAAGCCAGCAGCGTTTACGCGCTAGACGATAATTCAACAGATCAAACTGGAAAACTTATTAGCGAATTTAAAGTTAATAAGTTGATCGGAAGCGAGCTTCCGGCTGGCTGGCTTGGAAAAGTCTGGGCCTGCCATAATTTGTCTAAAGCTGGGTCTGGCAAGTATTTAGTCTTTTTGGATGCTGATGTGCGACTGCATCCATATGCAATCGCATCTGCAATTACCAGAATGAATAAATTTGGTTGGGACTTTATTTCACCATACCCAAGGCAAATTGCAGGTTCTTTTCTTGAGAAATTAATCCAGCCCCTTCTGCAATGGTCCTGGCTTGCAAGCGTCCCACTTCGATTGGCTGAGAAATTTCCAAATCGTTCAATGACAATCGCTAATGGCCAATTCTTTGTAGTGAAGCGAAGTGCTTATGAAGAAGCCGGTGGACATGCCGCAATCCCCGGTGAAGTTCTGGATGATCTCGAGCTTGCACGTCTTTTAATAAGCAAAGGATTCAAGGGTGGCGTGGCTGATGGAAGTGCTGTTGCAAGTTGTCGAATGTATAAAACTAATTCGCAGTTAATCGATGGCTATACAAAATCACTATGGAAGGCATTTGGCGGACAGTTTGGAACTGTTGTTGCAATAATTCTGCTCTTCTTCACCGGGATTTCACCATATCTCGGAATTGGCGCACCAGCCACCTTTATTTTTCTCTCGCGTTTTCTTGCGGCTATTAAAACTAGATCTAATCCGGCTTATGCTTTCCTGCATCCGATTTCAATTACCATTCTGCTTTATCTAATTGTTCTCTCTTCAATTCGAAAGTCCCGCGGAACTTTAATTTGGCGTGGTCGGACAATTTCCTAAATGGGTAAAGTAATCGTTATCGGGGCTGGCATTGGTGGCATGTCTGCTGCTGCAAGGTTGGCTAAAGCTGGGCATGATGTAACAGTTTTCGAAAGCAGTGATCGCACCGGTGGAAAATGCCAGACCAGATGGGTAGGAGATTATGCATTCGATATCGGGCCTTCACTACTGACTCTTCCAGCCGTTTATCGAGATCTATTCTTGAAAACCGGAAAACGAATAGAACATGTTCTTGATATTAAGCCAGTTGATCCAGCATTTGAATACACCTTCGCTGATGGAGTTCGAATTGTTTTTCCAAATCTTTCGCTAAAGGGTATTTGTGATTCGATTGAGGCAGAACTCGGTAAAGAAGCGGGCGATCAATGGCATAACTTGATGCAGCGTGCCGAACATATGTGGGATGCATCTCGAGGACCATTTGTTGAATCCGAGTTAAAATCAATTAGAAGCCTTATTGCAAAGAAGGGCTTCTTGGCTGATCTTCGAATGATTTCACCTTTTACTTCGCTCCGAACTTTAACGTCTAAATACACAAAGAACCAATACCTGCAGAAGATAGTCGATAGATACGCAACTTATTCGGGATCAGATCCGCGCAAAGTTCCTGCAGTTCTACTAACAATCGCCTTTGTTGAAACATCTTTTGGCGCTTGGCATATCAAGGGTGGAATCGGACAACTTTCTGTTGCGATAGAAAATCGATGTCGCGAACTAGGTGTTAAATTTGAATTGAATTCACCAGTAACCAAAATTACCCATCAGGGCTCTAGAGCAACGGGTGTCGAAGCAAATGGTCAGGCAATCGAAGCCGAATTTGTGGTTGCTAACGCCGATGCCGAGCTTGTTTACAACAAACTACTTCCGCCAGATTTAGGTGCTGTTAAATCAGAGCGCAGGAAGTTGGCTAGTGCAAGTAAATCACTTGCGGGTTTCTCGCTTCTGCTGGGATTAGATAACAGCAAGTTATCTGGACCGGCTCCTGAAATGAAACATCACAGCGTTTATTTCCCGGCAGATTATGATGCTGAATTCGACGATATCTTTACTAGAAAGATTCCAGTAAATGATCCAACAATTTATATTTGTGCACCAAATGATCCGGAAATGGTTAAGGGCTCAAATAAGGAATCTTGGTTTGTCTTGGTCAATGCACCAAGGCATGAACCTGGCGCTGGATGGGACTGGAACACGGGTTCTGCAGAATACGCAGCAAAGATTATTGCAAAACTCGATGGATTAGGTTTGAAAGTCTCGGAACGCTTGGATGTAATGGAGTTTTCAACACCTGCTGATTTAGAGAACAGTGTTGGCGCTCCTGGTGGTTCAATCTATGGAACTTCAAGTAATGGCGCACGATCAGCTTTTCTGCGTGCCAAAAATACTTCACCCCTTAAGAATTTGTATTGTGTTGGTGGCTCTGCCCATCCAGGGGGCGGGCTCCCACTTGTCGGAATTAGCGCAGAGATAGTTGCCGAGGCAATACGCTTAAAACAAACGTAAGCGTCAATCGGATATCCATCGCGCGCTTTGGATAAGTAATTCATCGCTTAATTCCTAATCTCACTTACTAATGATCCCGGCGTTGCTGGGTAGATAGGGGTTTAATCGGATGAAAATTGGAATTGTGGGAGCTGGATTTGCCGGAATCTCGTCTGCAAAAGTTCTAGCTGAATTCGGTCATGATGTTCATATCTTTGAAAAAGAATCTGATGTTGGTGGTGTTTGGTCTGCTTCACGCAGATACCCAGGTCTTGGAACTCAGAACGTTCGTAGCACATATGCGTTGAGCGATTATCGATATCCAAAAGGCACGCCAGAGTGGCCAAGTGGCGAACAAGTCCAGCAATATATAGAGGGTTATGCCAAAAAATTTAGCGTCTTTAATAAGATTTCTTTCAACACCGAAGTGACAAGTGCGCGACAGAATGCAAATGATTCATGGACAGTTGAAACGATTTCTAATGGCAAGAAGTCTTCCCAAGACTTCGACTATTTCATTGTTGCTAATGGAATTTTCAGCGATCCATTCATCCCAGAATGGAAAGGTGCGGATGCATTTAAAGCTGGGGGCGGAAAGATTCTGCATACAGTTGATTTCCATCGACTAGAAGATGTTCGCGGAAAGAACGTTGTCGTAGTTGGTTATGGCAAGTCCTCTTGCGACGCAGCAAATGCAACCGTTGGAACATCAAAGAAGACAACTATTGTTGCGCGCCACTTGATCTGGAAGGTTCCAAAGCGACTTAACAACGTTCTTAACTACAAGATGCTTCTTCTAACCCGCATGGGCGAAGCGCTATTTCCTTACATTGAATTGAAGGGTGCTGAAGCTTTCTTGCACGGAAAAGGTAAAAAAGTTAGCGCCGGAATGCTCGGAAGTGTTCAGGGCGTTATCGAGAAGCAATTTAAGTTGGAAAAGCTTGGGTTGCATCCAAAAACTGGACTCGACACAATTGTTCGAAGCACAGTTTCACTTGCTACTGATGGTTTCTTTAAGAATATTAAGAATGGAAAACTATTCGTAGAACGTGACACTGAAATTGTTAGTATGGCAGCCGGAAAGGTAACTCTTTCAAACGGCAAGACCTTGGATGCGGATTACGTAATCTGCGGAACTGGTTTCCACCAACGTGTTCCCTTCCTTGATGATTCGGTTATGAAGTCAATCAATGACGAGCGCGGCAACTTCCGTCTTTATCGTCAGTTAATTCCTTTGGATGTTAAGAACTTGGCATTCAATGGATATAACTCTTCATTCTTCTCCCAATTAAACGCTGAAATCGGCGCAATCTGGATTGCAGCAAATATCGAAGGTGCAATTAAGTTGCCTTCACGAAGTGAAATGTTGTCTCATATTGATAAGCGACTTGCCTGGATGGAGAAGCGCACCGAGAATAAGCATGCCCGCGGAACAAACATTATTCCGTTCTCTGTGCACAACATCGATGAATTACTTGTTGATTTGGATCTTCAGATTCCAGCACCAGTTCGATTTAATCAATGGTTGTTGCCAATCAACCCAAAGAGCTATGCAAAAATCGGTCCAAAGCTTCGCAAGCAATTAGCGAAGGTTTAATACCAATTAAATTACGCTTCTAGTAATGGGATCGCGGGCACAGCTTGCTCCGGTCCCATTGCAGAATAGCCACCATCTGCGGCCCAATCTGCGCCAGTAACCACTGAAGCTTTATCGCTAGCCAAGAAGGAAATCACATTTGCAACTTCTTCTGGATCGCCAACTCTTCCGGTCAAGTGGAATGGTGCGGCAACTCGGTCAGTCTTCTTGCGATCACCTTTTGACAACATATCCATAATTGCGGACCAGGTCCATCCTGGTGAAACTGAATTCACGCGAATTTTATCGCCGGCATAATCCATCGCCATATTGCGAGTGAGTTGAACAAGCGCAGCTTTAGATACTGGATAAATCCAACGACCGGTCTGAGCAACGCTCGAAGAAATACTTGTTAGATTAATGATTGAGCCACCACCTTGCTTTGCCATGTGAGGCTGAACTGCAGCTGCCAGCATTGCTGCACTTGAAATATTTACATTCAAAGTATTTGTCCATTGGGCACGAGTGCTATCAGCGCCCGAATCGTCATATGAACAAGCAAGATTTACTAGAACATCTACCCGGCCCCAGGTAGAGATTACCGATTCAACCAACTTCGAAATTGAAGAATCATCAGTTACATCCCCATGAAAAAAAGTAGCGCCACAAGATTTAGCCGCCGCTGATCCACTTTCGGCATTGATTTCAACGATCATAACTTTGGCGCCATCATTGATAAGCGTCTTTGCTACTGCAGCACCAAACAGAGTCCCACCGCCAGTAACGATTGCAACTTTGCCCTTTAGTGAATCTGAACTCATGTATCTCCCTTTAGAACTGCGAGGTTAAAGTAATGAGGAATAGGCTAGGTAGGGCTGACCCTCAAAGATGTCCCACCCACGCATGGACTATCCAAAGAACGCAAATAACAAGACCATTAACCCAAGAAAACCATTGACAGGCTGTCATTACAAAGTGAACCATTCACACATGGCTCCACTCACCGAACTGCTCCGCGAACATAATCTATTTCGCACTTCTCACTTGGATGAGGCACGAAGTGAAGTAGCCCGAGTTTTCTGTCCCCATGGACTTACGACTACCAATAAAGACGAGAAACTCAACACCGTTCACAATCGGGTAACTCTGGGCGATGTAACTTTAAATTATTTGGATTACGGCGCTGAAGTACATATCACTCCCGGAGAATTGAATTCTTTCTATTTAATTCAAATGCCCTTGGCTGGAAGCGCAGAAATCACATGCGGGAAAGAGAAAATTCTCTCTGATGTAAATATGGCATCTATCCCAAATCCTCTTGAGAAGTTAGACATGATCTGGCACGAAGGAAACCCACAGCTACTGGTTTACATTAATCGCAGCACTCTTGAAGAACGACTCGAAGACTTAATCGGCCGAGAGTTACACCTTCCGGTGCGCTTTGATCTTGGAATGGATTTAACAACCCCTGAAGCAAGAAGTTGGCGCACGTTGGTTGACACGCTTGTTGCAGATGTAGATCGTGGCGGATTGACCATGCACAGTGGCGTTCGAAACCAATTCCAAGATTTGATAATTAGTGGACTTCTACTTTCCCAGCGCCATAACTACAGCGAATCAATCGGAACAAGCGTTGAACCAGCAGCACCAAGATCTGTCCGTTTAGCAATTCAAGCATGTGAAGCCAGTCCGGAAGAACCACTAACAGTTACTGATATGGCACGAATTGCAGGAGTAAGTATTAGGTCATTACAGGATGGATTTAAGAAATATGTAGGTATGAGCCCCACCGATTATCTTAGAAACGTGCGTCTTACCAGAGTTCATGAAGAACTTATCTCAAACCGCAGCTTAAACTCTTCAATCTCTGACATTGCATTTTCTTGGGGCTTCACGCATATGGGCCGATTTGCAAAGATGTATCATGAACGTTTTGGTGAATTGCCATCTGAAACAATCCGACGATAATTAGTTCTTAAGTGTTTTATAGCTCGTGAAAATCAATTGAAGTAAGGCGAAGTTCTGCATTGCAACCCAGATAATTGCAATTGCTGTAACAAGATCAAGCCCAACCAAATTGGCAACAATCGCAATGAAGATCAAGCTTGCCCGAACCGGACGCTCGCAGATAGTTACGATTCCGACTTCGTTGTGGCCAAGTCCGCCAGACCGAGCACGAATATATTCCTGAACGTAGGTTGCAAGTAGCGCAACAAATACCAAAGCTGCAGGTGCACCTAATTCATAGAGAGCAAGTGCCCAGAAGACTTCAGAGATTCGATCTACAAATGAATCAGTGAATGCGCCAAACTTGGAAGTTTTCTTCTGCAAGATTGCAAGCGAACCATCAATTCCGTCGAAGAATAGTGAGAGAACCAAAAACAGCGCGGCCACCCAGCTGTTGGCAAATTGCCAGAGCGCGATTGCAAAAAACAATCCAGCAAAAGTTAGAAGGTTTGGAGTGACTCGCAATTTTGAAAGAAATTTTGCACTGGCATAAGAAATCTGTAACCAAGTTTTAACAATGCCTTCAATCTTTGCACCGCCATGCAAATTGGACCAGGTAGTGAAAAATTCGTTCTTATCCACGGTTATTCAATCCCAGGTTTCCACAAATCTCCAACGTGGCTACAGCTGTATTCATAGTATAGAAGTGTAAACCAGGGACTTTAAGTGTAATTAATTCTTGGCAGAGTTTTGTGGCTAAATCTGCACCAGCTTTTCTAACCGCATCTGGGTCCTCTGAAATCCCATTAAACAACTTAGATATTTTCTCAGGGATTGGTGTGCCACCAAGTTCAGCCATGCGATGCAACTGCTTAACATTTGTAATTGGCAAGATACCAGCAATTACTGGAAGCTTTGAACCACGCGCTTCTAGCTTTGAAACTAAGGACTCCCACTTTGAACTCTCGAAGAAGAACTGTGTTGTTGCAAATGTTGCACCCAATTGTTCTTTGCGAATCAGGACATCGATATCTTTCTCCGAATTACCACTGCTTGCCGGATGACCATCCGGAAATGCTGCAACACCAACATCAAATCCACCTTGGCTTATTGCGAGTTCGACTAATTGATCGGCATGATCAAAGCCACCATCGGTTGTAACCCAATTAGCAGCAGGTCCGCCAACTGGATCACCGCGAAGTGCCAGGATACTTTTAATTCCTGCACCTTTGTATTGATTTAGTATTTCGATTAACTCTTCTTTAGTAGAACCCACACAGGTTAAATGCGCAACGGTTCCGCGCCCAGTCCGCTTGGTAATCTCTTTCGTAATCGCAACTGTTCGATCGCGGGTGCTTCCGCCAGCACCATATGTCACTGAAATAAAATCAGGTGCGATGGTTTCGAGCGCAGAACTAGCCTCCCAGAGTCGCGCTTCGCCAGCGTCGTCCTTAGGTGGAAAAAATTCCACTGAGACTGTCATGTGTTCCATAGCGGGTCAGGTTACCCTTACGCCGTGAGTTTTTCTGCTTCCGCTGACCTTAAAGAGATTCGTAATTCTATAAATCAAGAATTACTTAACTTCGTAGCGACTGAGAATAAATACTTAAATGAAATCGCCTCCGAGTTAGCTCCGGTGGCTTCGGCTATGGAGCGCTTTCTTTTGGATAGCGGAAAGCGGCTTCGCCCACTCTTTGCATATATCGGATTTCTTGGAACTGGTTCAAAACCTAGCGTTGAAGTTCTGCGTGCATGTGCATCGCTCGAATTAATCCATGTCTGCGCATTAATGCACGATGATGTTATGGATGCATCTGACACTAGACGAGGTGCGCCAGCAATCCACAAAGCATTTGAAGCTTTACACAAAGATCAGAAGTTAAGCGGCTCTAGCGAACAATTTGGAATTTCGGCAGCTATTTTGCTCGGAGATTTAGCACTTGTCTGGTCTGCAAAAATGTTGCACCAATCTGGAATTGATGGTGAAACGTTAATCCGATCACTTCCAATGTATGACGAGATGCGCGTTGAATTAATGGCTGGACAATACTTAGATGTTTACGAACAAGCGCTAGCTTCAGAATCAGTAGAGCGTTCGCTTAAAGTTGCACGCTACAAATCTGGAAAATACACAATTGAACGACCACTACATTTCGGCGCAGCACTTGGAAATGGAAAACCTGAATTGTTTGATACTTATTCAAACTACGGACTTCCTCTAGGTGAAGCGTTTCAACTTCGAGATGACATTCTGGGAATCTTTGGCGATCCGCAGGAGACCGGCAAACCTGCGGGCGATGATTTGCGTGAGGGCAAGCGAACAGTTTTGTTGGCAAAGGTTATGGAGCTGGCAGATTCAAGCCAGAAGTCCGAGATAAGTTCGGCCCTAGGCAATCAGAATTTAGGTATATCTCAGGTAAGTAAGGTGCGTGAAATCTTCATTGCGACTAGTGCGCTTTCAGAAGTCGAAGAGCTAATCTCAAAGCTGACTTCCAACGCGCAATCCGCGCTCGAACATGGTGAAATTGACCCACTGGCATTAAGTGCATTGACGCAGCTATTGACCATTGTTACCCAACGAAAACTTTAGGAATCGGATATTAAATGACGGCTCGTGTAAAAGGACCTACAGACCATGTTGTAATTGTTGGTGCTGGCTTAGGTGGACTTAGTGCTGCACTTCGATTAGCAGGTGCTGGTCGAAAAGTTACAGTCATCGAACGTGAAGGTGTTCCGGGCGGTCGAAATGGTTTGCTGAATAAAGATGGATATTCATTCGATACCGGCCCAACTGTTTTAACTATGCCTGATCTGATTCAGGATGCTCTCTCCTGTGTCGGTGAGAAACTTGAAGATTGGATGGAGCTACTTCCGCTAAAGCCTTTGTATCGCGCTTTTTATCACGATGGTTCAACGCTAGATGTTCATGCTGAAACCGGCCGCATGCAGGAAGAAATTCGTAATGTAATTGGCCCAGATGAAGCCGCTGGATATGGCAGATATGTAGATTTCGTAACCAAGCTTTACAAATATGAGATGAAAGATTTCATCGATCGAAACATTGATTCACCCTTTAATCTTTTGACGCCTAACCTTGCAAGATTGATTGCCTTGGGTGGCTTTAGAAGGCTTGCGCCAAAAGTTAATGATTTCTTGAAAGACCCTAGAACTCAGAAGGTTTACTCTTTCCAAGCAATGTATGCCGGTGTTAGTCCGCAACAAGCACTGGCGATTTATGCAGTGATTGCATATATGGATTCAGTAAATGGCGTCTTCTTTCCAAAGGGCGGAATGCATGCACTGCCTCGCGCACTTGCCGGTGCCGCCGCAAAGCATGGTGTTGAATTTAAATACAACCAAACAGTTACTTCTATCGAGCATTCTGGTGGCCGTGCCCGCGCCGTAATCACAGCAGATGGTGATCGAATTGAATGTGATGCGGTGATTCTGAATCCAGATCTGCCAGTCGCTTGGCGTGAATTATTAGGACGCACGCCCCCTTCAGTAAAACGCCTTAACTACTCCCCTTCTTGTGTAACGCTTCTGATTGGTTCAAATAAGAGTTATGACAGATTGGCGCATCACAATATTCACTTCGGAAAGTCTTGGGATGGCGTGTTCGATGAACTTATCAAAAAGAAGACCCTTATGACCGACCCAAGTTTGCTGGTAACTGTTCCAACTCATGATGATAAAGATTTAGCGCCTGCTGGAAAGAACTCTTATTACGTTCTCTTCCCGACACCAAACTTATCTGCAGATATTGATTGGAAAGTCACTGGGCCTAAATATCGCGATCAGATGCTCCGCACCATGGAGGAACGTGGTTATGACGGCTTTGCAGATTCAATTGAAGTTGAACATATGACAACTCCCCTAGATTGGCAGAACCAAGGAATGGAGCAAGGCGCACCATTCGCTAGTGCACATACCTTCTTTCAAACCGGACCATTTAGACCACGCAATATTGCAAAGGGTTTTGAGAACGTTGTCTTTGCAGGTTCTGGCACACAACCAGGAGTTGGAGTTCCAATGGTTTTGATTTCAGGTCGCCTTGCTGCAGAAAGAATTGTTGGACCTGTTAAGTAAATGAATGAGTTAGACGCTGCCGGAATCAGTGACCCACAACTTCGGGCATCTTTTACTGAATGCAAGCGCCTTAACTCGTTACATGGAAAAACTTATTATCTAGCAACACTTTTGCTGCCGCCGGCGAAGCGTCCATTTGTTCATGCACTGTATGGTTTTGCGCGATATGCCGATGAAATTGTTGATGATTTGAATTCGACACTTACCGATGATGAGAAGGCTGTTGAGCTCTCAACTTGGGGAAACCAGGTTTTGGCAGATATCGAAAAAGGGGTAAGCCACGATCACATCGGGCGGGCGCTTGTAGAAACAGTTAACCGATTCAATATTCCAATTGCCCACTTTCAAGCCTTCATGAAATCCATGACTATGGATTTAACGATTAGCGAGTATCAAAGTTTTGATGACCTCATGGAATATGTATACGGATCGGCTTCAGTAATCGGACTTCAAATGGTTCCGATTCTTGGCGTTACATCACCGGATGCCTATGTCGCTGCCGAGAAACTTGGAACCGCTTTTCAATTGGCAAATTTCATCCGGGACGTCAGTGAAGACTTAGACCGCGGCAGAATTTATCTACCAATTGATGAACTCACTTCGCATGGCGTAACGCATGGAATGTTGGAGGCCAGAGTCCTCACACCGCAGATTAAATCTGCGCTGCAAGAACAAATTGGCCGGGTTCGAAGACTTCAAAAAGAGGCAGCCCCTGGCATCAAAATGCTGTCGCCTGAATCCCAAGCTTGCATCGAGGCCGCCTCCGAACTTTATTGCGGCATCGTTGATGAAGTTGAAAAAAATGACTACCAAATCTTTGACCGCCGTGCGAAAACATCGACCTGGCGCCGAATCAAGGTCGCGCTCCCTGCGTTTCTAAGAGCGCGAGCTGCCAGATAGTTTGCTAACGTTTGTGTCAACGGGAGCCGAGAAATTGGCTGAGAGGATCTGAAATTCAGATCGACCGTAGGACCAGTTCGGTAATGCGAATTGGAAAGGGGTTAATCGATGAATTTAATGGTTACAATTTTTACTGCTTGGGGATATGAACTCTCCCTTCTAGAGCTTCTTGCATTCATAACTTCACTCATCGGAGTATCGCTCGGAGTTTTTGGCCCACGAATAACTTGGCCATTTTGGATTGTAAGTTCTCTGCTTTATGCAACACTTTTCTTCCAGTGGAATTACTACGCTAGTGGTTTTCTCCAATTCATATTTATCGCTGGCGCAATCGCTGGTTGGTTCGGTTGGGGACCGAAGGGCGCGCAACCAAAGCGGCTTACCAAACGCGATGCTGCAATTTGGGGCGCAGCATTTTTAGTTGCCTGGTTCTCGCTGTATCCAATTCTTAAGAACATTGGCGCAGCCGCATCTTTAACTGATGCTTTCGGATTTGTTGGAAGTTGCATTGCGCAACTCCTACTGGTGCTTCAACGCTATGAAACTTGGATGATTTGGGTGGTAGTAAATGTGGTTTACACCTACCAATATTGGCGGGGCGAGCAATACTTAACAGCAATTCTTTACTTCATATTTATCTTGATTGCAATTGCTGGCTGGAAGCGATGGCGTCGTGAATCAGCAACTTCAAAAGCTTAAGGATTTGCTGCCTGGACTCACTTCTAAATGTGGTGAGTCCGTCGTAATAACAATTGATGGTCCGGCAGGTTCTGGAAAAACGACTTTGGCCAAAGAACTTTCATCAGTTCTGGATTCTTGCTACACGATTCATATGGATGATTTATATGAAGGCTGGGATTCAACCCTGAATCTAAAGTTGACCGACAAGTTGAAAACAATTTTGTCCTGCTTAATGAATGAGAATCGAATTCGCTTTACTCCCTTTGATTGGCTGGTAAGTAAATTCGGCTCCCAGGTGGATGTCGCGGCACCAAAATATTTAATTATAGAAGGCGTAGGTTCAGGCCAAATTGCCATAAGAGACTTCGTCTCGCTCTCGCTGTGGATTGAAGTCTTGCCAGACCTAGGTTTAGAGCGGGTCATTAAACGGGACGGTCCATCTGTCACTGAATTCATGCCCGCATTTATCGTGGCGCAGAACGCGCATTTTGAGAAAGAAGACACCAGGAAGAGCGCGGATTACCGCTTAAGTGGGCAGGGCACTGTCTAAGATTTAAGCGTGTCCGACTTAACCGGCGAATTAATTGATAATCGCTACTTGCTAAAACGCGTGGTAGCGGCAGGTGGGATGGCCACAATTTATTTCGCACTTGATCTTCGATTAGATCGACCAGTCGCAGTAAAAATCATGCATCCTCATTTAGCGAATGATGAAGATTTTGTCGGAAGATTTATTCGCGAAGCCAAGGCTGCCGCTGCGCTCGCTCATCCAAATATTGTTGCGATTCAGGATCAAGGTTGGAATGAAGGTGGCGTCCCTGCAGTCTTTATTGTTATGGAATACATCGAAGGTTTCACTTTGCGAGATGTCATAGCTGAACAGGGCGCACTTGGTGTTAATGAAAGTTTAAGATACTTCGCACCTGTCCTCTCAGCGATGTCTGCTGCACATAAGAATGGAATTTTGCATCGAGATATTAAGCCTGAAAATATCTTGATCTCCAAGGACGGCCGAGTTAAGGTCGCTGATTTTGGTCTTGCTAAGGGTGCACAATTAGGATCAACGCTTACGGTCGAATCAAGCGTTATTCTTGGAAGCGTCTCGTATCTCTCGCCAGAGCAGGTTGAACGCGGTCTCTCTGATATGCGAAGTGATGTTTACTCATTAGGAATCGTTTTATTTGAGATGTTGACCGGCAAGAAACCATTTGACGGTGAGAGCCCAATCCAAATTGCATATATGCATGTCAATCAAAGTGTAGCTGCGCCATCAACTCTTAATCCGGCCATCCCCGCCGAACTCGATGAAATTGTCATGAAAGCAACTGCAAATAATCCCGATAAGAGATTTAAAGATGCTGGGGAAATGCATGAGCAGACCCTTGCCGTACTTACTAAGTTGGATCCGAAGCGAAGGCAGATGAGCCTTGAACTTGATATCCCAATCCCTAGAGGCAAATCGCCAAAAGGAAAACGAGAAAAACGCGACAAGTTCGATATTATAAAAAATATAACTACTCAGTTAGATCTAAAGAGGGGCAAAGAAATGCACGAGACCTCCGGTACTGCCAAAGGAAAGCGTAAAGTTTCGACACGAGTAAAACGCAATCGAGCCATCGCACTCCTCATTGTTCTGCTGATTATTGGAACAAGCTGGTACGGAATCTCTGGCTCGGGAAACAAGATTGCTATTCCATCCCTTGCTGGCATGTCGCAAACCCAGGCAGCTAGCACGGTTGCGGAGCTAGGATTAAAGATTGGTCAAATCCAAGAAGTATTCAGCGAGGATGTGCCAAAGGGCAAAGTAATAACTTCAAATCCTCCAGGAGGCGGACGCGTAGAAGTGGCTGGCGAAGTTTTGCTTATAGTTTCTAAAGGTAAGGATCGAATTAAAGTTCCAGAGCTAATTGGTTTAACGGTTGAAGACGCTACTGCAGCCCTTAAAAGTAAAAATCTTAAAATTGGACGAGTGAGTGAAAAATACAACTACACCTTAGAAGCGGGTCTGATAATTGACGGTAATCCTCCGAGTGGATCACCTGTTAGAAAAGATAGCTCTGTTGATTTGATAATCAGTAAGGGGCCAGAGCAGGTTGAATTATCAAATTTCGAAGGAAAGACAAGTGATCAAGCCCAAAGTGAATTAACTGCTGCTGGATTGATTGTAAATAGTAATTATGAATACAGTGAAACAGTTCCTATAGGCACCGTTATCTCACAAACTCCTAGTGATGTATCGACGGTTGGAAAGGGCGAGAAGATTGAATTGGTTATTTCTAAAGGGCCTTCAAAAATCTTTATACCTAATGTCTACTCCCTATCAAAACTGGCAGCAACTAAGATTCTTGAGGATCTGGGTTTCAAGGTTGAGTTTAAATACATCGCAAATAAGAAAACTGTTACGGATATGGTCCCGAAGTCTGGGACTGCTGTAACTCCTGGTTCAACCGTTACCATTACCTTAGGGTAAAAAACTCGTCACGATGAGTTAGGGTTTGCTAATGGCCAGCCCAAGAAAACTCCCCCGTTTGGGCGCGCATACTCCAACTTCTGGAGGCATGGCTAAACGTTCGATTGCCTATGCCCAAGAAGTTCGTGCAGAAGCGATTCAGGTATTCGCATCTAACCCTCGAGGTTGGGCGATGCCCGATGCAAATGTTGAAGCCGATACCTTGTTTCGAGATAAAGCGCTTGAACTTGATATTGAAACTTATGTTCATGCACCATTTTTAATTAACCTTGGTTCACCAACGGTGTCTACATACGAAAATTCAGTTGCGTCTACAGCTTATTCACTTCGCAGAGCGCGAGAAATTGGCTCAAAGGGCGCTGTTGTTCATACTGGATCAGCCGTTGAGGTTGACTACGTTGATAAAGCGTGGAAACAAATTAAAAAAGGCGTGATGCCAGTGCTGAATAAATTAAAGGATGAAGATCCCTGGCTGCTACTAGAGCCGACTGCGGGACAAGGGCAATCTTTAGTTAAAAAGCTAGATGATTTACTTTATTACTTTGAAGCCCTGGAATGGCATCCAAAAGTTGGAGTCTGTCTCGACACTTGTCACGTCTTTGCAGCTGGACATGACATCGCTAAAAAAGGTGGGATGACGGAGACTCTCGACCTGCTTGTTAGATTAGTTGGAATTGAGCGCATTAAATTAATTCATACAAATGATTCGATGGATGTCTGTGGCGCGTTGAAAGATCGCCATCAGAATCTTGGCGATGGTGAGATTGGTTTAAAAGCTTTTGAAGAATTGTTGGCTCATCCCGTGGCCCAGAACGCCCCATTGATTCTCGAGACACCAGGTATGGAAGAGAAACATGGCGAGGAAATTGCACTCTTGTCAAAAATGAGAGCCAAGATTAAATGAGAGATAGCAAAGTCTTCTCTTCAATAGCACTGATGGCAGTTGCAGCTATTTGGGGTAGCGCTTTTCTTTCAATGAAAGGCACCTTAGAGCGCCTTGATGTAAATTCATTTCTTACCTGGCGATTTGTCATCGCGACGCTCTTGTTAATTGCGATTCGTCCATCGGTGCTTAAGAAAATTGATTTGCCCTTCTTAAAAAAGGGAGTCATTCTTGGTTTGTTTCTGAGCAGTGGATACATTTTTCAATCCTTTGGACTGACTCTGACTACAGTTTCAAATACTGGCTTTATAACCGGCTTATATGTTGTTTTCACTCCAGTTGTTGCTGCGGTGATCCTGCGAAAGAACATAACTTTGGTGGAATGGTTTGCGGTCTTGGTTGCGACTGTTGGACTCGCGCTACTTTCCTTCAACGGAGTTAAATTCGGAGCTGGTGAATTTTTAGTTCTCATAAGTGCACTTCTCTTCGCCTTCCATATCGTTGGCCTTGGCGAATGGTCAAAGGGCCTTGACGCCTATGCGCTAACAGTTATTCAACTAGGAACCTGCGCAGTGGTTACATTTCTTGCAAGTTTCAAAAGTGGATTCAAGGCGCCACCAGATTCTGGTGTTTGGTGGTCAATTATTTACACCGCCATCTTTGCAACCGCCCTGGCATTCATTGTCCAGACTTGGGCCCAATCATTTATTGCGCCATCAACAGTTGGCGTTATTTTGGCCGCCGAAGTCGTATTTGCTGCCGCTTTCGGAATTTGGCTACTAAATGAGCCAGTAACACTTCGAATTGCACTTGGGGGCTTGCTGGTTCTGGCTTCTATGTATTTAATTATTCTGCTTGATCAGAGAAAAGAGAGTGCGAAATCTTGAGCCAGCTATCTGATTTTAGATCTGACACCGTAACTAAGCCTTCACCTGAAATGCTTGAGGCTATGTCAACAGCCGCTGTTGGCGATGATGTTTTTGAAGATGATCCCACGGTAAATGCTCTGGAGAAAAGAGTTGCGCAAATGTTTGGCAAGGAAGCTGCGCTCTTTGCAGCCACCGGTTCACTAACCAATCAACTTGCTATTCGCTCATTAGTTAAACCGGGCGAAGAGTTATTAACTGAATTAACTTCACATATTGTTCGGGCAGAACTTGGTGCTGGTGCAACCTTTAGTGGAATCACTACACGAACCTGGGAGGGCCATCGGGGATCCTTTAAGGCAAGTGAAGTAATGCGAATCGCTTCACCGGATGCGGGGCCATATTTAGTTTCAACGAAGGCGATTGCAATTGAAAATTCTCATAATTTTGGTGGCGGCTATGTTCAATCATTCGATGAGATCAAAGAGCTTCGTAAAGCAAGCTCTGCTGTCGGGATAAACATGCACCTAGATGGTGCAAGAATTTGGAATGCTCATGTCGCTAGTGGAATCGCGCTAAAGGACTTTGGATCACAATTCGACACTATTAGCGTCTGTTTCTCAAAAGGACTCGGCGCACCTATCGGTTCAGCTATTCTTTCAACTTCAGAGCGCATTGCTGATTCGCGTATTTGGCGCAAACGATACGGTGGCGGAATGCGCCAAGTCGGTTTCCTAGCAGCAGCAGCAAATTATGCTCTCGATAACAATATTTCTAGATTGAGGCTGGACCATGCAAATGCAAAGGCGATAGCTGAAGCTTGTGCCGCAATCTCCCCTAGTTTAATTGATTCAACTAGTGTGGAAACAAATATTGTTGCTCTAAATTTATCATGCACCTCAATCACAGCTAATGAATTGAATAATCAATTGAAGGAAGTGGGAATTCTAGCTGCCGCACTCGGGCCGAAGTTTCTTCGAATAGTAACTCATTTAGATATTACCGAAACTGATCTGGCCAAGATTCTTGAAGCTCTTCCAAAATTACTTAAGCGCGCCCTCGTGGCGTAATAGCCAATCCTTTATCTGCAACCCATAGCCATAATTTCCTAAAGCACCACCACTCTTCACAACTCTGTGGCACGGAATGATTGGAGCGATTAAGTTTCTGGCACAGGCCGTTCCCACGGCACGCACAGCATTGGGTGAACCTGCCCTGCTTGCTAAATCTGAATATGACCAAGTTTTACCCGCTGGAATCTTTCGCATCACTTTCCAAACTTCCTGTGAAAATTCGGCCCCAGGCTGTCTAACTTTTATCCCACCTAAGGCCGATAAGTCTCCATCGAAATAATCTTTTATCAAATCACTAATTATCGGAATACTTTTAACGCTCTTTGTTTCGAGATTGAGATCCGCAGCATCCATTTTGGAGAGTAAATCTTTAAAATTCCTAAAGCCTGCGGCTAGCAAGATATGTTCATGGCTTACAAGAAACAACTCCCCGACCGGAGTCTTCTGAGTTGCCTGAAACAGCATCCCACAAGGCTAATACGAATCTAAATAAAAACTAGTGGTCGCGCAACATTTCTGCCACAAGGAAGGCAAGCTCGAGAGACTGCGTATGGTTCAAACGTGGGTCACAAGCGCTTTCATATCGCGTTGCTAAATCAGATTCCAAAATTTGTTCGCCGCCGCCGACGCATTCAGTGACGTCATCTCCAGTCAATTCAATGTGAATACCACCAGGATGGGTGCCAAGGGCTTTGTGGACTTCGAAGAAACCACGAACTTCATCCATAACATCATCGAATTTGCGAGTCTTGTAGCCACTTGGCGCCTCATAAGTATTTCCGTGCATTGGGTCGCATACCCAAAGCACTTTTGCGCCGGAATCAGTTACGGCCTTAACGAGAGTTGGTAATTTTTCGCGAATTAGAGAAGCACCCATCCGAGTAATAAAGGTGAGGCGACCAGGTTCATTGTTTGGATTCAATTTTTGAATCATGGCAAGAGCATCTTCAACCGTGCTCTTTGGGCCAAGCTTGATTCCGATTGGATTCTGAATTTTGGAGGCGAAATCCATATGTGCGCCATCTAATTGTCTGGTGCGTTCGCCAATCCAAACGAAGTGCGCAGAAACATCATAAGGAAGATCGGTTCGGGAATCGATTCTGGTTAGTGCTTTTTCGTATTCCAAAATTAGCGCTTCGTGTGATGAATAGAAATCTACGGTCTTGAATGCATCTGGATCGACACCTGCAGAAGCCATGAAATCTAATGAACGTCCAATCTCTCCCGCCATCTGCTCGTAACGCGCACCAAAACGTGGATCCTTTGCAAACCCTTTGTTCCATTCATGAACTCGGCGGATGTCAGCGAAACCACCTTGAGTAAATGCGCGCACTAAATTGAGCGTTGATGAAGATGTGTTGTAAACCTGCACCAATCGCTGTGGATTTGGGGTCCGCGCTTCTAGTGTGAACGCTAAATCATTTACCGCATCGCCTCGATAGGCTGGAAGAGTTACATCACCACGAGTTTCGGTATCGCTGCTGCGTGGCTTAGCGAATTGTCCAGCCATTCGGCCAACTTTGATTACTGGAAGACTTGCAAAATATTGTAGGACCGCTGCCATCTGCAAAATTGTTTTGATTCGGTTTCGAATCGAATCTGCTGTTGCAGCTTCAAATGTTTCGGCGCAGTCTCCGCCTTGCAACCAAAAAGCTTTACCTTCTTGCGCAATTGCGATACGAGATTTAAGACTGTCGCATTCACCAGCAAAAACTAGCGGTGGCAACTTACGAAGAGTTTCAACGGCCGCACTAACTTCTGGACCATTAACTCCGCCTGGCCACTGTGGTTGTTGGGCAGCCACAAGACCTGGGGTAAATAGTGAATCGATTTTCATCATGTCCTTAAGTTTAGAGAAGAAGGGATGCTCGGCGCTCGTTATTTAGCCTGGATTATCCGAAGAAGACTTCCGCTTCAGCGTATAAATCAGGCGTTACTAATTTAAGTTGAGTGGTTGCCGATGCCAGCGGAACTCGCTCAATCTTGGTTCCGTGTAGCGCGACCATCTTGCCAAAATCACCCTCGTGGATTGCAGTAATTGCATGCAAACCAAATCTAGTTGCTAACACACGGTCGAAGGCAGTTGGCGAACCACCACGTTGGATGTGTCCGAGAACAGATGTGCGCGCCTCTTTTCCAGTCTTCTCTTCAATCTGAGCAGCAAGCCATTCACCGATTCCAGATAATTTAACGTGTCCAAATGAATCAAGTGTCTGATCTTTAACAACCATGTCGCCATCCTGCGGAATTGCACCTTCGGCAATAACGATGATTGGTGCATAGGAAGATTCGAATCGAGAATTTACCCACTCGCAGACCTTGTCTACTGAGAATTTAACTTCTGGAATCAAGACGCAAGATGCCCCACCGGCAATTCCGGCATGAAGCGCAATCCAGCCAGCATGCCGTCCCATTACCTCAACAATAAGTGCGCGGTGATGTGATTCTGCTGTCGTATGAAGTCGGTCAATTGCTTCAACTGCGATATTTACCGAAGTATCAAAACCAAATGTGTAATCAGTGTTATTTAAATCGTTATCAATTGTCTTTGGGACACCGACAACTTTTACACCCAATGAATCGAGCTTTGTTGCTACCCCAAGTGTGTCTTCGCCACCAATTGCCACAAGTGCATCAATATTCATCTTTGCAAGGTTTTCTTTGATGCGCTCTACGCCATTTTCAATTTTAAAAGGATTTGTTCTAGATGAACCAAGAATCGTTCCACCCCTAGGCAAGATGCCACGTGTTGTTGCTAGATCCAGAGGCATTGTTAAACCTTCAAGTGGACCCTTCCAACCATCGCGGAACCCAACAAACTCATAGCCATACTCTTTAACACCCTTGCGAACCACCGCACGAATAACAGCATTTAATCCTGGGCAATCTCCGCCACCTGTTAGGACACCAATACGCATCTTTACTCCTGATTTTTAGTTTAATTCGCTTGAAAAATATTTAGGGTGGTCAACTTTGACTAGATAAGTCTACCCTCCGCAAAGTGGTGGTTAAATCATCCCCTAGAGTCTTGAGTAAAATGTCGGGAGCGAAAATGCAACTAGTGGCTGGTATCGATACCTCAACACAGTCGGTCAAAGTTGTTATTCGTGACGCTCAAAGTGGCCAAATTATCCGCGAAGGCCGAGCTGCGCACCCTGATGGCAGCGAAGTTGATCCGGCTCTTTGGTGGAGCGCGACCCAAGATGCAATAAGGATTGCCGGTGGTTTAGATGATGTCGCAGCAATTGCTGTTGCTGGACAACAGCATGGGATGGTTGCACTAGATAAATCTGGAAATGTAATTAGAGCAGCGCTTTTATGGAATGACACAAGATCATCGAAAGAAGCTGATGATTTGAATACTGAAATGGGTGGCGGCTCTGAAATTGCTAAAGCAGTTGGATCTTCATTGGTGGCGGCATTTACTGCAAGCAAAGTGCGTTGGCTTGCAAAACATGAACCAGCTAATGCGGCAAAAGTGGCTGCAATTGCACTTCCCCACGATTGGATATCGTGGAAGATTTCCGGAAGTGAATTAATCGCAGACCTGTTTACTGATCGCGGTGATGCAAGTGGGACTGGGTATTTTGACTGCGTTAGCAACAAATATCGAGAAGATGTTTTTCAGTTAGCCATCGGAAGCAAACAAGAGATTACATTTCCTAGAATTGTTGAACCTAAAACTTTCGCAATGAAAACGAAGAGCGGAATTCCAATCGCTGCCGGAACTGGCGATAATGCGGCAGCTGCAATTGGTGTTGATGCCCGGCCCGGAGATGTAGTTGTTTCACTTGGCACAAGCGGAACCGCATTTGCGGTTTCTAAAACACCAACGCATGATGCAAGTGGCGAGGTTGCAGGTTTTGCAGATGGCACCGGTTATTTTCTTCCGTTAGTCTGCACTTTAAATGCAGCTCGAATTCTGGATGCAGCAGCTCGAATTCTTGGAGTAAGCCATGATGAACTTGGTGAACTTGCACTTAAAGCAGAACCTGGCGCAGGTGGTCTAACACTTCTTCCATATTTTGAAGGTGAACGAACCCCAAACCGACCAGATGCAACCGGCGTTTTCTCCGGAATGAATTTAAATAATTCAAATCCAGAAAACTTAGCTCGCGCAATGATCGAAGGGATGCTCTGCGGTATGGCTGATGCTGTTGCATCACTTGAGAAGTTGGGTGTTGAAGTTAAACGAATCTTATTGGTAGGTGGAGCTGCAAAGAATCCTGCAGTTGGAAAAATAGCATCTGCAATCTTCGGTCGCGAAGTTTTACTTCCGCCACCTGGTGAATATGTTGCAATCGGTGCAGCAAAGCTTGCCGCCTGGGCTCTTCTCGGAAGTGAACGACCACCGCAATGGGATTTAGGAAAAGTCGAGAGCATTAAAGAAAAAGCGACTCCTGAAGTTTTAGTTAAGTATCGCAAACTTCGAGATCAAACTGTGGGTTGGTAGAAGTGGGACTTAAGCCAGAGCTAGTAGCTTTCTTACAGGCACGCAGTGAAAGTGGTTTACCAGAAGTTTGGCAGGCACCAGTTTCAACTATACGAAAGAATTTGGAGAACCGCGCAGTTCAATCTGGCGAGCCCGAGAAAATTTATGAAGTAATTCATCGTTATATTCCTGGACCAACAGCCGATCTTCCGGTCCGGATATACCGCCCAGTTAAAGGCGCAATTCTACCGGCGCTAGTTTTCTTTCATGGTGGCGGTTGGGTTTTAAATAACTTAGATAGCTACGAACAAGCTATGCGTTCATTATCCAATAAAGGCCAATTTGTAGTTGTTGCAGTCAATTATCAAAAAGCGCCTGAACTACCTTTCCCAATCCCCTTCGATGATTGCTATGCAACACTTCTGTGGGTTGCTGCAAATTCGCAATCTCTAGGAATTAAACCAACTCAGATTGGTGTTGGCGGTGATAGTGCCGGCGGAAATCTTGCAGCTGCGGTTGCGCTGAAGGCCAGAGATACTGCAGATGTAAGCCTTGCGTTTCAGTTACTTATCTATCCTTGCAATGACAACGAGATGAATTATGACTCGGCATATAACAATGCAACTGGATTTGGGCTAAGCACGCAGGCAATGAAGTGGTTCTGGCAGCAATACCTTTCAAAAAAGTCTGATGCAAGGAATCCATATGCGGTGCCAGTCGCTGCAAAAGATTTTTCAAACCTTGCTCCCGCGATTATTACAACGGCTGAATTTGATCCTCTTTTGGATGATGGATATATCTATGCCGAACTCTTGCGAAAATCAGGAGTTCAAACCGCATATCGTGAATATGACGGAATGATTCATGGTTATTTTTCGCTTGCCGGGATAACGCCTGATGCAAATGTTTTACACCAGCATGTAGCAGATGAAATCAACGCGCTACTTGCCCGCTAATTTTGAATTGAGTGCCCTTTAGTAGAAACTAAGCTAATGTCCAGACGAAATTGGTTTCTCTTTATTTTGATCGGATTTCTCTGGGGTATCCCATATTTACTTATTAAAGTTGCAATTGATGAACTTTCACCAACCATAATTGTTCTCTCTAGAGTCGTTATCGGAAGTCTGATTTTAATTCCGATGGCAATGAGACTTGGATCCCTAATGCCGGCAATAAAAGCTTGGCGCTATGTAATCCCATATGCTATCGGCGAAATGGTTGGACCTTGGTTTTTGATCACTGCTGCGGAAGAAGACGTCAGCTCTGGCCTGGCGGGATTGCTGGTTGCAACAGTTCCGATTTGGGCGACGCTAATTGCTTCTATGCATGGCGATAAAACTGTGTGGCAGCGCAAGCGACTATTTGGAATCTTGATTGGGTTCATTGGCATTGTTCTAGTGGTCGGAATCGAAAGTTTCTCTGGTCGTCAATCAATCGTTGCGATATTCATGATTCTAATTGCCGCTATTGGTTATGCGTGGGCAGTATCAATGGTTACTACAAAGATCCCACACATCGAGCCCATCTCAATGAATGCGGTTGCAATGGTATTTACGATGATTGTCTATCTACCATTTTTATTCATTTACGCACCCGAAAAAACCCCCTCAGCTGAGGCTATGGGATCAGTAATTATTCTTGGAATATTCCCAACCGCACTTGCTTTCATTCTCTTCTTCCAACTGATCAAGGATATTGGAACTGCGAGAGGTTCACTTGTTACTTATCTAAATACTGCATTTGCTGTAATGCTTGGTGTGATAATTCTTAAGGAGCCATTTACTCTGGGAATCGCTATTGGATTGCCAATGGTATTGATCGGCAGCTACTTTGCCAGCCGCAAAGTAATTACTTCCGTTCAATAAATCCAAGCTTTGTAAGTGCCTTAGCATCTCTTTGCCATTCTTTACTTACCTTTACATGCAGTCCTAAGAAGACTTTCGCATCTAAAAATGTTTCGACTGAACCTCGGGCTCTAACTCCAATATCTTTCAATCTGGATCCCTGTGGTCCGATCACAATCGACTTTTGGCTATCGCGTTCAACATGAAGTGTTGCGTGGATGTCAAAGAAATCTTTACCGTCGCGCTTTGCCATCTCATCTATTGTTACAACGATTGAATGTGGGACTTCTTCATACAGGTTTTCAATTGCAGCTTCCCGAATCAATTCAGTAATTGTCATCTCTGCTGCCTGATCGGTCGTTATGCCCTCTGGATATAAGGATGGAGATGCTGGCAATTTTTCGGCCAGCAAATTCAGTAGCAGTTCGGTCTGAACTAAATTCTTGGCCGAGATTGGAACTATTTCGGCAACGCTCAATCCGACTCGCTTTGCGAATTCGCCAACTTCAATCAACTTAGCTAGCAGCGCTTCTTGTTTGACACTGTCGGTCTTTGTAACTGCAATAAAGACACGGCGTTGATTTAATACTTGCTTTGCAATGTATTCATCTCCGAAGCCAATTTCTTCATCTGCTGGAAGACAGATAAGAACGGCGTCTACAGACTCTAAATTCTCGGAAACCATTGAATTAAGCCGGGACCCAAGTAGCGTCTTTGGCTTGTGAATCCCTGGGGTATCAACAACAATCATTTGATAATCTGGTTTTGAAATGATTCCGCGGATTGGATTTCGAGTGGTGTTTGGATGCTTAGATGTAATAACTATTTTTCGACCAACTAAAGCATTTACCAGAGTGGACTTACCAACATTTGGGCGCCCAATAATTGCTACGAAGCCCGCCTTGTGTTCCACACTCATGCCTTAATTCTCTCACTTAATGTTTATAGGCTTCACCAATTCCATAATTTCAGATACTGAAGTAACTAATTCCGCAACGCGTTCGACAATAAGGCGATGGCAGCCCTCGCTTGTTGGCGCAGTTATCGGTCCAGGCACTGCCATAACTAGTCTAAATATTTCAGCGGCATCGTGTGCGGTCCGAAGTGAACCGCTTCGAAATGCGGCCTCAACTACTACGGTTGCCTTCGATAATCCAGCTATCAATCTATTGCGCGTTAAAAAGCGATGCGGGATTGCAGGCACATCAGGCATAACTTCAGAAATCAGAATTCCACTTTCGCAGATCTCGGCAAATAGCCTTTCGTGAGTTGCCGGATAATTCTTGTTAAATCCCCCACCAAGTATTGCAACCGTAATTCCTTCACCAACCAGACAACCTTTATGTGCAGCCGCATCAATTCCGATTGCGCCGCCACTCACAACAGCCCATTCATGATCTGCTACCCCTACTCCAAAATCTCCTGCAATTCGTGCGCCATAAGAAGTTGGGTTTCTGGTTCCTACAATTGAGATTGAGTTCTCTAGGCGAGTTAAATTCTCGCGCTGACCCTTAATAAGTAAGGCAATTGGTGGAGCAGCTAAATCATTTAAAGATTGTGGCCAATCCACATCTTCGGGCGTAAGAATGAATGCTCCTGCATTTGTTATTTGAGCTAAGACTTCTGCGCCGGTGGTCTGATTAATTCGTTCGGCCGCTTTGCTTGCAGTTTTATAAGCCCCTGCGCAGAGTCGATCTCGAACTTCAATTGGACCTAACTTTAAAATCTCCTCATTCCAAAGAGCTGATCCTCCTTCGATTGCCGCAAATAATTGCGCGCGTGCTAGTAATACGCTCAAGCCAATATCTCCATTCCTTCGCGCAATCGAAAAGCCGACTCAACATCATCACGGGTGGGAATCGAATGTCCATTTGCGTCAGCGATGCTCCAAGCTATGCGAAGCACCTTATGAAAGCCACGAGCACTAAGCCGCTCATTATCAAGTTCGGTATGTAGAAAATTCATTCCTAGTTTTTCGGCCTTAAATCTCTTGCGCAATTCACTTGGCGGAATCTGAGAATTCAATTTCCATAAACAATCTGCAAATCGATCCTTCGAAGTTGCTCGGGCCGCAATTACGCGTTGTCGAACAACCGCACTGGACTCTCCTAGTTCGTCACTGGCCATTTCAACTCGACTTGGAGAATCAACAAAGACTCGAATATCAATACGATCAAGAAGCGGGCCCGACAAACGCTGTAGATACCTTCGAATTGCGACTTGGGTGCAAGTGCAGCTTCGACCACGACCACTGAAGCGTCCGCATGGGCAAGGATTTGCTGCAAGGACCAACATAAATCTCGCGGGATAAGTAACTGATCCAACTGCTCTGGAAATAGTTACATTTCCAGATTCGAGAGGCTGGCGTAGTGAATCCAATACTCCGCGCGCACATTCAGGTGCTTCATCAATGAAAAGAACACCCTGATGTGCAAGGGAAGTTGCGCCGGGGCGAATTGCATGTGCACCTCCGCCAATCATTGCGGGCGCAGTAGTTGTGTGATGTGGTGCTACGAAAGGGGGAAGCTTGGAAAGTAATTCTCGATCCAAAAGTGTCCCTGCAATCGAATGTATTGCGGTAACTTCCAAAATTGAATCTTCATTTAGTGGCGGCAGAATCGAAGGAATTCTTTCGGCAAGCATTGTCTTTCCCGTGCCAGGTGGTCCAATAAAAAGTAGATGATGTCCGCCAATTGCAGCAACTTCCAAAGCTCCTCGCGCACCGACTTGCCCAGCTACATCACATAGATCCAAATAGTTCTCATTCTCATTTGAGATGAATGGATCGGGTGAAACTAAAATTTCGCCAAACCTTAAATATTTAAGCGCATCTGCTAATGAATTTATGGCGATGATTTCGATTCCTGAAACACACTTTGCTTCGGCATAGTTATTAAATGGAACCAAGGCCTTAGTGAAACCAAACTTCTTCGCTGATAAAACTGCTGGCAATACGCCCCTCACGCTTCGGAGCTGACCATCCAGGGCAAGTTCGCCTAAGTAGATGCAAGTTCCTGGTTCGTCTTTAGGAACTAACCCTTGTGCCATGAGCAGAGTTAGGGCGATGGGGAGATCGAAGGCTGAACCGCTCTTCGGTAGCCAAGCTGGCGAAAGTGAGACCGTAACTTTCTTATTTGGCCAAGCCTCCCCACTGTTAACAAGAGCAGCTCGAACCCGATCTTTAGATTCGTTCAGAGCTGCATCAGGTAGGCCCAAAAGTATGTAACCTGGAAGCCCATCTGAGATATCTACTTCGACATCAATTAGATTTCCGATTAGACCTGTCAACGAAACTGTCGATGTGAGTGCAAGTGACATCAGAGAACTGCAATTCGATAATCAATTTCAAATTTTTCGCCCTTAGAAATCAATACTCCAGCAGCATCTATCCGATATTCAAATCCCCACCTGTGATGAACTGTTAACCAGGCCAAGGCCAGTCGCTGCAACCGATATGCCTTATCACGAGTAATTGCTTCTAAGGGATGTCCGAATGCAGAATTAGTTCTGGTCTTTACTTCTACAAATACAACCACCCCGTGCTCTGAGATGGCAACTAGATCTATTTCGCCTTCACGAATCCGCCAATTTCGATCCAGGATTTCGTAGTTCCTTGAAAGTAAATACTTTGCAACAAAATCTTCACCGAGTGCACCAATTAATTGTTTAGTCCTCATAGGAGACAGAGATTAAGCGAGTTGCCCACTTCCAAACTTTCCTATTTGTTAACTTGTGGGACTTTGCTAACTGTTAATAAGCGCTGCAATATTGGCAAAAGACTTACGGTGGATATCCGTAACACCAAGTTCGCCCAAAGCTTTGGTATGTGCTGCTGTTATGTAGCCCTTATGTTTCGCTAGGCCATATCCCGGATATCTTGAATCAAGTCTCACCATTTCGCGATCGCGATAGACCTTAGCCAGAATCGATGCCGCGCTAATTGAAACTGCAACTTGATCGCCCTTCCAAACGGCTAAGTTTGGGATAGCTAGGCCCTCAATCGCATAACCGTCGGTTAAGACATATTCCGGAACTATTTCAAGTGAATTGATTGCTCGGCGCATGCCCTCAAGATTCGATTTATGAAGTCCGAAACTATCAATCTCTTCAACCGAAATCTCGATTATCAAATAACTCAGCGCTTGTTCTATGACTACATCGAAAAGCTTTTCGCGAAGCGCTTCAGATAATTCCTTCGAATCTCGGACTTCGGAAAGTTCTGGCGCAAATGGATCTTTCAGAATTACGGCAGCTACTACAAGAGGTCCGGCACATGGTCCACGCCCCGCTTCATCAACACCAGCAATCCGCTTAATTCCGGATGCGATTAGCGTTGATTCAATATGTTTCATCACTTCGAATTATTAATAGCAACCTTAGATAATTCGCTGCCAGTGCTTAAGAATTTTAGATGATTAAACGGCCAGACAACAACGGTTGCACGCCCGACGATTGAAGATAATGGAACCATTCCTTTGTGAATGTCATCAGTATGGAATCTTGAATCAGCACTTGCTCCACGGTGATCTCCCATAACCCAGACAAAACCCTTTGGAACAGTCACGCTAAATTCAGAATCACTGGGTTTATCGCCAGTATAAATATATGGCTCTGAAACTGAAACGCCATTAACCGTCAGATAACCTTTTTTGTCGCAACATGTAACAGTATCTCCGCCAACACCAATTATGCGCTTAATCAAATATTGCTTTGCCGGATCTGGAAGGACTCCAACAGTTACTAGGCCACTCTTTATAGTTTGAATAATTTTTGGATCACTGCTCGCTGCAGGTGTCCCGAGCCAACCAGCAGGATCTCGAAACACGACAACTTCTCCGCGCTTTACATCGCCGAAATAACTTCCGAATTTGTTGACTGCAATGCGATCCCCGACTTGAAGGGTGTTCTCCATTGAACCAGATGGAATAAAGAAGAAGTGAATGAAGAAGGTTTTAACGATTATTGATACGACTAGCGCCGAAACGATAATGATTGGAAGTTCGCGAAGTAGCGAACCCTTCTTTGGTATGCGCATTTAGATTAAACGCACTTAAAAGTTATTTACGCTTCTGGAGTAGTTTCAACAACAGCTTCGGCAGTTTCGACTACTTCTGCGGCTGGTGTTTCAATTACTTCAACAGTTTCGACAACTGGTGTTTCAATAACTTCAACGGTTGCTACATCTGCTGCAGTGACTGCTGCGGCCGCAACTACGGCTGCTGCTGCCACGACTGGCGCTGCTGGAGCAGTCTCTTCAACAATGAACTCGCCGCCGACGCCACGACGCTCTTTAATCTTTGAAGCCTTGCCGCGAAGTTCGCGTAGGTAGTAAAGCTTGGCGCGACGAACATCTCCGCGACGGACCATTTCATATTTTTCAATAACAGGTGTGTGAACTGGGAATGTGCGCTCTACTCCGACACCGTAAGAAAGCTTGCGGATTGTGAAAGTCTCGCGGACGCCTGAACCTTGGCGACGAATAATAAGTCCTTGGAAAACCTGAATACGGCTCTTGCTACCTTCGATAACACGAACGTGAATCTTGATTTCGTCTCCGGAACGGAAGGTTGGAACATCGGAGCGAAGTGATGCGGCATCTACCGCGTCTAACACGTTCATGGCATTTCCTTTTCTTTAGGACAGAAGCCGTATCTTGCCACAGCCACCCCTATCCGACCAATTCGCCTGCTTCTAACCGATCTCGGAGACCAGCCTTGCGTGCAGATGTGGTCCTGCTGCAATGACCATCTCCTTGCCTGCTGGCCCGCCATTTCGCCCCGTAACCAGCGCCCCGGCTTCGGTTGCAATCAATCCACCAGCAGCCAAATCCCATTCATTTAATCCCATTTCATAAAAGGCATCGAGTCTTCCAGTTGCGACTAAACATAAATCAGCAGCCCCAGCGCCAATACGACGGAGGTCACGAATTTCAAGAAGTAAATTCGAAACTAACTTTGCTTGAGCTTCTCGATCTGCAACATCATAGGAAAAACCAGTTGCAATCAGCGCACGATTGAATTCGACTGGTTCGTTGCACATTATTTTCTTGCCATTGCAAGTTGCGCCGCCGCCTTTGGTTGCGGCCCAAATCGAATTAATTGATGGTGCATAAACCACGCCTACTTGAACGCCTTCACTATCTTTTACTCCAATGCTGACATTCCAGCCGGCAATTCCGTAGAAGTAATTAACAGTGCCATCCAACGGATCGATTACCCAGGTAACTCCAGATTTTGATGGTATCGATGAACCTTCTTCACCAATAATTCCATCATCAGGGCGGGCCTCTAAAATTTTGGAGACAATCAGTTTTTCACTTGCGGTATCCATCTGGGTTGCAAAATCGATTGCAGTTGACTTAGTTTCGAGATCGAAAACATCTGGTCTCGCCATCAACAAATCGCCCGCTGATTTGGCGATTCCAAGAGCTAGTTCCAGGAGCTCGGCTTTAGTTTCGCTATTCACAGGAGAATTTAACCACTCGTTGCTACCCACTTTTTCTCACCCCTTGTGGCAGAGTTACGCCCGTGAGTGATGAAAAGAGCGATAAGTCAGCCGAGCTAGTCCTTGTCGGCCGAACTACAGATGGCTCTGCAATTGAGTTAACTGATGCGTCAGGTGCGAAATTTTCATTGCCGATCACCGAGAACTTAAAAACTGCTCTTACCCAACCAAGATTGGTTTCCGTTGCTCCGGTTGATGAGCGCCCAATTTTTGGAGTTAAAGAGATTCAGGCCCGCCTTAGAGCTGGCGAGAGTATGGGTTCAATATCTAGAACAACTGACTGGTCAGTCGAAAAAATTGAGAAATTCTCTGGACCGATTTTGCAAGAACGGGCCTACGTAATCGAAACTGCGTTGAAATCCTATTTGCGCCGTGAAGCATCTTCACCAACTCTAACCGAGGCCACCTTCATACAACTTTCAAATCATGGCGTGGATATGGAAGCAGTCGAATGGAACACTCATCGCAATATAGATGGGACCTGGAACGTTGTTGTTCAGTATCCAAATATCGACGGAACTGCTGAAGCGAACTGGAACTTTGAATTAGGAAATCGAATTCTCACCGCGAAAGATGATTCCGCAAGATGGATCGCCGGCGACGCTAAAGAGGCGCGACCAAGAACTGCGACTCATGGCTTCATTAATTCTGTAGATCCAACTCCATTCGCTCCAACAACTCCTCCGCCTCCGGCACCACGACTCGTCGCGGTTCGTGAAGAGATAACTGTTACTGAAATTGTTGAAGAAGATGAAGAGTATTTTGCAGAGGAACTAGAAATCGATGTTGTAGATGAATCGGATTCAGTTTCAGATGGCGTTGTTAAGCGCCCGAAGTTGCCTTCATGGGATGACATTATGTTCGGTGGCTCAAAGACCGAGGATGAATAACTCTTAACTTTGATGGCTTAGTAACGGAATAGCTACTTCAATTGCTTCAAGTCCCCCGTGATGCCCAATCATCTTGCTCTCTTCTTTAATCCGTGTTGGATCAACCAAAATCATCTCGCCCTTTGCGATTGCGATTAAATCACCCATTCGCTCTCGGCTATCTAACGAAACTTCAGGTCCAAAAAGTTCTACTGCAATAACTTCATCACGGCTAAATACATCGGCTTTATCCCCTAAGAATTCTCGCCAGATTGCAATGGTTTCATGTATGGCGCCATCTCGAACATAAATATGACGGGCTCTTGGTTCGCCACCGACCAGAGTTACATTCGCCATTAAATTATTGTCTTGGCCCAAAATGATTTTCTCACCAACATTAATCATTCCGTGGTCTGCGGTAACCCAGAGCCGGGTTCCATTTGGCAGGCGATCTCGAAGGCTAGTGATTAATTCGGAAACTGTTGCAAGTGCAACTAGCCATTTCTCTGATCCCACACCATCGTCATGCCCTGCAGCATCCAAATGATTTATGTAAACGTAGGAGAAAGCAGATGGCTTCTGCATCGCAGCAACCGTATTTTCGACAATGTCATTAATCAGATTTGCACCCAAGTATTGGGCCCCGCGAAGAGCGGCCTGCGTAAAACCAGAACCTTCATATCGCTTCGCTGCGATATGAGAAACAGTTATTCCTTCCTGTGAAGCTCTTTCAAAGAGCGTTGGGACGTTCTGCCAGATAACTGGATCGACTCGTTCATCCCACTTAAGTGAATTCAATAAGCGCCCAGGTTCGCCACTTCGTGGAACTCGAACGGTATAGCCCAGCATTCCATGAACACCGGGCAGGGTTCCGGTTCCCAGTGATGAGAGATTTGTTGCTGTTGTTGATGGAAAGTGTGAATCTAAATTTGTTAGAGAATTTAACTCTTTGAAGATTGGAAATTCTGATCCATATTTAGCAATTAAATCTGCGCCCATTCCATCGATCAAAAGTAGGCATTCGCGGGCGCCAGGGTTTTCAGCAATCCCAAGTTGGTTTTCCGCTCCTGAAACCTGCAGGGATGAAAATATGGAATTAGATAGCGCAGCTAAATTCCGAGGATTCACAGTCCTATCTTGCCCTAACTTTTTTAGCCACAGTGCAATTGCCTGATGTAATGTGCGCAGGTGATTAAGTATTCGAAGGAAGTAGCCGCCGCTAAGAGTCAGGGTCGTCCGATTGTCGCCCTCGAATCAACAATTATTTCTCATGGCTTACCTCGTCCAACAAATCTTGAAGTAGCAAAAGAGGTAGAAGAAATAGTTCGGAGCCAAGGCGCTACTCCAGCAACAATTGCGATTATTGATGGTGAAATTTTCGTAGGCTTAGAAGAAGACCAATTATTGAGAATCGCTAACGATGAAAATATCGTAAAAGCTTCAACTCGCGACCTTGCAATCGTTTGCGCAGATGGCAAGAGCGCGGCCACTACTGTCGCTGCAACATCGCATATCGCACACCTTGCAGATGTCGGCGTTTTTGCAACAGGTGGATTGGGTGGTGTCCACCGTGGTCATGTTTATGATGAATCTGCCGACTTAACTGAATTAGCAAAGACTAAAGTAGTCATTGTTTGCGCTGGCGTTAAATCCATATTGGATGTTGCTGGAACCTTGGAACGTTTAGAAACCCTCGCTATACCTGTTCTTGGATATCAGACCAATAAGTTTCCAGGCTTCTACTTAACGGATTCCGGTTTCAAACTCGAACACCGTGTTGAGAGTGTGGATGAAATTGCGAAAATCTGGGGCTTGCGCCAAAGTTTAAATACTGATGACACCGCGATAATTGTTGCTAATCCAGTGATCAATCAGATGGATAAGCATCTTCATGACCAAATTTTAGAAGCTGGGCTTTCAGCGGCGACAAAAGCAAACATAACTGGAAAAGGCGTAACACCATTTTTGCTGGAACATTTTCATTCAACAAGTAAGGGCGAATCCCTTAGAGTTAATATTGAAATCATTAAGGCGAATTCAAAGTTGGCGGCCCAAATCGCCTGTGCACTCTAGATAAGTTATACAACATGGCTGATCAAAAAATCTTATGTATCGGCGACATGATGTTGGATGTGACTGTTTTACTTAATCGACCAATAGTCGAAGGGCTAGAAACCCGAGCAAAGATTTCAACTCAAGGCGGAGGCGCTGCTGCGAATGTGGCATCTTGGCTTTCTTACAATAAAACCCCCGCCTATTTAGTGACTCGAGTCGGATCTGATTCGGCAGGACAAACTCTGCTCGCCGAACTTGATTCCTACGGTGTTGAGCATTCAAATAATTTAATTCCAAATATGAATACTGGTGTCGTCGTAGTAATCGTTGGGGCTGAAGGCGAGCGAACCATGTTTCCGGATTCCGGAGCAAATGCTGGGCTTGGTTTAAGTGATCTGCCAGATCTAGGGCAATTTAGCGCCGTTTATCTCTCGGCTTATTCCCTAATAAATCCACAATCGCGCGCGGGCGTTCTTGAGATTATTTCAAAAATAAAAGGTGCAAATCTTCCAATAATTTTAGATCCGGCAACTGTTGGAGTTTTGATGGAAGTCGGAGTCGAAGCCGCAAATGGCTGGTTTAAGTTTGTGGATTGCATTATTTTGAATGAAGAGGAATCTCATTTCTTAACCGGTAAAACAAATCCGATTGAGGCTGCTGGTGAATTACTTAAGAGTGTAAATACTGTTGCAATCAAACGCGGTTCAAATGGCGCGCTCGGACAATCTCAAGGCGGTCAATTGGTTCAAGTTGAAGCCAAGAAAACAACTGTGGTGAATACAACAGGCGCAGGTGATGCCTTTGCTGCCGGATTTATTTCAATCTGGGCGAAGAATGGTGAATTATTGGATGCGCTGGAATCTGGAATTGAATTTGCGGCCAAATGTGTTGCACTTGTCGGAGCCAGGCCGATTGATCGCACTTGATGCGTAAGTAAATCGAGTCGCTACCGAGTAAATAGATAGTTCATTGGCAAGATACGCCCCATGGCAAAAACTCCTAAAGCCGTTCTCCCTAAACCAGGTGAGAACCCAGGCCGAATAATTGATATCGATGTCTCGCAAGAGATGTCAGAATCATTCCTCGAATATGCATATTCAGTAATTTACTCACGCGCACTTCCAGATGCTCGTGATGGTTTGAAACCAGTGCAACGCCGCATCTTGCATCAGATGTCAGATATGGGACTTCGCCCAGATAAAGGCCATGTTAAGTGTGCTCGAGCTGTTGGTGAAGTTATGGGTAAGTTGCATCCGCACGGCGATGGTGCGATTTACGATGCCATGGTTCGTATGGCACAAAGTTTCTCAATGCGCCTTCCGCTAATTGATGGTCACGGAAACTTTGGTTCACTCGATGCCGGCCCAGCTGCGATGCGTTACACCGAATCTCGTCTTGCTGCTGCAGCAATGGCGATGGTTGATGAGTCAGATGAAAATACTGTTGATTTTGGATCAAACTACGACGGCCAATTATTAGAACCACAGGTTCTCCCCGCAGCATTTCCAAACTTGCTCGTAAATGGCACAACTGGAATTGCCGTAGGTATGGCCACAAATATGGCGCCTCACAATTTAGGTGAAGTAATTGCTGCAACAAAGCATTTGATCGAAAACCCAAAGGCAACTTTGAAAGCCCTGATGAAGTTTGTTCCTGCTCCGGATTTTCCAACAGGTGGCGAAATCGTCGGCAAAGAAGGTCTCGTCGAGGCTTACGAATCTGGCCGCGGTTCATTCAAGGTTCGCGCAACTGTTGCGATTGAGAAAGTAACTGCAAGAAAACAAGGTCTAGTCATTACTGAACTTCCTTACAACATTGGTCCCGAGAAGATCGTTGAAAAGATTGCTGACTTAGTTAAAGCCAAGAAGATTCAGGGCATATCTGACATCGTAGATTTATCTGATGGCCAGCAAGGCACCAAGGTTGTAGTCGAACTTAAGAATGGTTTCGAACCTGAAGATGTTCTCGCAAATCTCTATAAGTTAACTCCGATGGAAGATCAATTCTCGGTTAATGCCGTGGCACTTGTTGGCGGAAAGCCACTAACCCTTGGACTTAAAGAGCTTCTACAAGTCTTTATTGATCACCGAATCGAAGTAATTCGCCGCAGATCTGAATTCCGTAAGGCTAAGGCCGAGAGCCGTTTGAACTTAGTTGATGGACTTCTAAAAGCAATTATTGATATCGATAAGGTAATTAAGTTAATTCGTGCCGCGCAAGATGCACCGGAAGCAAAGGCTGCCCTTATAAAGGCTTACAAGTTATCGGACGAACAAGCCACATATATTTTGGATATGCCACTTCGTCGCTTAACTAAGTTGAGCAAGCTAGAACTAGAAACAGAGCAGAAAGACCTTAAGGCGATTGTCACAAAGCTAAAGGCGCTACTTGCATCTGAAGAAGCTATCAAAGCCCAGGTCTCGCTCGAGCTTGATGAAGTTTCAAAGAACTTTGCAACACCGCGCCGTACCCGTATCGCTTAAATATCGCTTAAACTTCGGCCATGGCAACACCAAAAGATTCAAGCCGCGAGTCTCACTTCCCTGCCATCGAAAAGAAGTATGGCGAGAAGATGTCATATTGGTTCAAGGTCATGGCCAAACTTGAAGGCAAGAAATATCCAGAGCAGATAGCTCACCTTCGCGAAAATTATGGTTTCTCGCAAGCCCATGCCAACGCCCTAGTTATGTATTCTCGTGGCTCGGTATCTGCCAAACGATATGAAACACCTGCCCAATACTTTAAAACTTTAGATCCACGGCAGGCCACAAAGGTTCGGGCGATTTTCAAAGCTATAACCTCGAAATTTCCCAACCTTGAACTTGTAATTGCCTGGAATCAGCCAATGCTAAAGCTTGGTGAACACTATGTTTTTGGCCTTTCTACCGCTAAGAACCACATCTCATTCGCTCCCTGGAGCCAGGATGTTTTGGAGCAATTTAGGCCAAAGATGAAGGATCTCGATGTTAAGAAAAAGACCATCAGCGTTCCGAATGATTGGAAAGTTGATGAGAAGTTATTGCAAGCGATAGTTAAAGCCAGAATTGAAGAAACTAAGTAACGAGATTAAGCATCAATCCGATCGCGAGCGATATCTGCAGTAGAAATAAATTCTTTACGAGGTGCAACTTCATTGCCCATTAGCAGTTCAAACATCGCTTCTGCGGCGGTTGCATCCTTCATTGTGATTCTACGTAGGGTGCGATGTGCTGGGTCCATTGTGGTCTCGCGAAGTTGATCTGCATCCATCTCGCCCAAACCTTTATAACGTTGAATTGGTTCTTTCCAGCGTTTGCCAGCTTTAGTTAAATCTGCGGTCATCTTCTTCATTTCATCATCTGAATATGTGTAATGAACTTCTCCGCGCTTTCCGCCCACAACTTCGATGCGGTGTAGCGGAGGCATAGCGGCAAAGACCCGACCATCTTCAATTAGTGGACGCATATAACGTGAAAGCAAAGTTAGAAGCAAGCAGCGAATATGTGCGCCGTCGACGTCAGCATCAGACATCAGAATGATTCGGCCGTAGCGGGCATCTTCGAGAGTGAAAGATCTTCCAGAACCAGCACCGATTACTTGAATAATTGATGCGCACTCGTTGTTCTCGAGCATCTGTGAAAGTGAAGCTTTCTGAACGTTCAAAATCTTTCCGCGAATCGGCAAGATGGCCTGGAATTCTGAATTACGTGCTGCCTTTGCAGTGCCTAATGCAGAGTCGCCCTCGACGATGTAAAGCTCGGTGCGATCTGTGTCATCAGATCTGCAATCTGAAAGCTTTGTTGGAAGCGATGAACTTTCAAGGGCATTTTTGCGACGTTGAATGTCTTTGTGGGCACGAGCAGAAATACGAGTTCTAGATGCGCCAGCAACCTTCTCAAGAATCATTTTTCCGGTGGCTTTATCAATTCGCTTTGTTGTAGCAAAGAACTTCTTCATCTCTTCTGCCACCACTGCTGCAACAATCTTGGTCGCGGCTGCTGTTCCCAAAACTTCTTTGGTCTGGCCTTCAAATTGTGGTTCGGACATACGAACTGTTACAACAGATGTAAGACCTTCTAGAACGTCATCTTTGATTACATCGGCCTCATTATTCTTCAAAGTCTTGGTCGCGCGAAGTGCATCGTTAAATGCTTTTGTGATTGCGCGTTCGAAGCCCTGGACGTGGGTTCCGCCCTTGGGTGTTGAAATAATATTTACAAAGCTAGACAAAGTGTTGTCATAACCATTGCCCCATTGCAGCGCAATGTCGACGCCCATTTCGCGATTAACTTCAGTTGGCATCATGTGTCCTTTTTCATCAAAGACTGGAACTGTTTCGGTGTATTCACCTGATCCGGTTAAACGAATAACTTCTCCGATTGGATCATCAGGGCGAAGGAAGGAACAGAATTCGGAGATTCCACCTTTGTGGAAGAACTTCTCGGTGGTCTTTGTCTTGGTGCGATTGTCATTGACGATAAGCGTGAGTCCAGGAACCAAGTAAGAAGTTTGGCGTGCACGAGCGTAAATCTCTTCAATCGAAAGTTCGGCCTCTTTTAGGAAAATTTGGCGATCTGCCCACCACTTAATTCTTGTGCCAGTAACTTTGGCACTTACTTTTCCGATTACGCGAAGGCCAGAACTTTCATTAAATGGTGCCTTTGGTCCATCGCCATCGAAAATCCCTGCGTTACCGCGCTGGAATGACATCCAATAAATTTTTCCGTTGCGATCTACTTCGACATCAAGTCGGGATGCAAGAGCATTTACAACTGAAGCGCCAACACCGTGCAATCCGCCAGAAGCGGCATAGGATCCGCCACCAAATTTTCCACCAGCGTGCAACTTGGTCATAACAACTTCAATACCAGTGAGGCCAGTCTTCGGCTCTTTATCAACTGGGATTCCGCGACCATCGTCATGAACTTCTACCGAGCCGTCGGACTCCAAATTAATTTCAATATTTTTACAATGTCCAGCAAGTGATTCATCTACCGAGTTATCAATAATTTCCCAGAGGCAGTGCATGAGACCGCGAGAATCGGTTGTTCCGATATACATACCGGGACGTTTGCGAACTGCATCGAGGCCTTCTAATACGGCGAGATCTTTGGCGTTATAGCCATTGTCTGTTGTTGATGCAAGATCGTCGGTAGCCACGGAGATGAAGGTTATCTTGTCGACACACAATTTCTCGGTTGATTGCAGGCACTTTGCAGGAAAATATAAATTCAGGGCATTTACAGGAAATTATCTGCGATTTATGACACGCCCGAGCGTAAAAATAGATATTTTAACGAGCGGGGAATAAACGATTCGTGGTTTGATGTTCCCCTAACCAAGAGCAAGAACAAGAACTTACTTCAACATAAGGAGCGAAATGACCGAGCAACTGATTCTCGAAACCACACCGCTCAATGCTGTCGATCGCTGCGATCGCTGCGGAGCCCAGGCTTATGTTCGTGCAGTAATGCTTAATGGTGGCGTGCTCTTGTTCTGCGGACATCACGCAAAAGAATATGCAGAAAAGCTAAAGCCTGTTGTAAAAGAAATTCAGGATGAAACTGCGAAATTAACCGCAGTCTCTTCCAACAATAACTAATTTAGTTATTTAACTCTTAATCCAAATAATCGCGCAGGACTTGTGAACGCGATGGATGGCGAAGTTTTGACATCGTCTTAGATTCAATCTGGCGGATCCGCTCACGTGTGACGCTGTAAACCTTGCCGATTTCATCCAACGTTTTTGGTTGGCCATCAGTCAGGCCAAAGCGCATCTTCACTACCCCAGCTTCGCGCTCGGATAACGTTCCAAGAACTGAATGAAGTTGTTCTTGAAGCAATGTAAATGAAACTGCATCAGCAGGAACGATTGCTTCGGAGTCTTCGATTAAATCTCCGAACTCGGAATCGCCTTCTTCACCAAGAGGTGTGTGAAGTGAGATCGGTTCGCGACCATACTTCTGAACTTCGACAACCTTTTCAGGTGTCATATCAAGTTCTTTAGCTAGCTCTTCTGGAGTCGGTTCGCGGCCAAGATCTTGAAGCATCTGTCGTTGAACACGAGCAAGCTTGTTAATGACTTCAACCATGTGAACCGGAATACGAATTGTTCTTGCTTGATCAGCCATCGCACGAGTAATCGCTTGGCGGATCCACCAAGTTGCATATGTCGAGAACTTGTATCCCTTTGTGTAGTCAAACTTCTCAACTGCACGAATAAGACCCAAGTTTCCCTCTTGAATTAGATCCAAGAACAGCATTCCACGACCGGTGTAACGCTTTGCAAGTGAAACTACAAGACGAAGGTTTGCTTCTAGCAAGTGATTCTTTGCGCGCTTTCCATCAAGGACCAACTGCGCGAGCTCGCGCTTATATTTCTTCTCAATCTTCTTCTCGTGCTTTATGATCTCTTCAGCAAAGAGACCAGCTTCAACGCGCAGCGAAAGATCAACTTCCATTTCAGCATTAAGTAGTGGCACGCGGCCTATCAGCTTTAGGTAATCCTTTACTGGGTCAGCAGTAGCACCTGCAGTTAGAACGGTCTGAACTGGCGCGTCATCTTCTTCAGAATCTTTGATAGTAAAGGCGTTCTCTTCGTTCTGAGATTCTTCGGCGACATTTACAACACGAATTTCACTCTCTTTTTCCTCTTCAATAATCTCTTTAACTTCTTCAACTAGTGTTTCGAGATCTTCTAATTCAATTTCCTCTAACTCGACCTCTTCGCCATCAATCTTTGTAACGATTGGCTTTCCTGGCTTACCTTCGGCAACTGGTTTAGCGCCTAGAGCAGCAAGACGCTTCGCTTCGAGTTCGGCCTTGGTTGGAAATAATTTCTTGCCAGAAGTAGCAGGTGCTGATTTCTTTGCGCCCTTATTTTCTTCGGCTAATTTCCTGGCCTCAATCTCTGCTTTGGTCGGAAAGCGGTGCAGACCCGTTGACTTCTTAACAATTTTCATTGACTTCTTTGGTGCAGCTTTCTTCGCAGTCTTCTTAACAGCTGATTTTTTAGCAACAACTTTTTTGGTTGCGGCTTTCTTCACTGTCTTCTTGCTACTAGCGCCATTTTTTTGCGCACGAATTCCAGCCACAATTCATCCTTTGGTTTGCCTGGCCTCTCTTCGGACCAGCGAAACTTGCTTGGCTATATTATAAATAGTCCACAGGCATTTATGCACATCGCAAAACGCTTGGCCCCTGCAAGTATTTCTGCCTTTATTTGCTGGAATTGCCCTTTAGCCCAATTGCGAGCGCATCTCGGAGCACACTTCCCACTGATTCGACCTCAATAAGGAAGCCGTCGTGGCCAAATGGCGAGGAAATCGTCACCAAAGGCAGGGCGGTTGGCGTTAATTCCACAATCTCTTCCTGCAAACGTGGCCAGAAGAGTCGATCCGAATCAATTGAAATTACTACGACCGGAATCTTTACCGTAGAAAGCGCCTCAGCGACTCCCCCGCGGTCTCGGCCCACATCATGAGAATTCATGGCTTCCGTGAGAGCGATATAGGTATTGGCATCAAAGCGCCTAGCCAATTTGTTTGCTTGGTGGTCTAAATAAGATTCAACTGCATATCGGCCGGTGTCATCGCCTTGAAGCTCGCGACCAAAGCGGACATCCATCTCGGTCTCGGTTCGATAAGTTAAATGGGCAATTCGACGAGCGATTCCCATACCCTCGGTTGGACCTTGGTTCTGCTCGTAGTAATCACCATTGCTGAAATGTGGGTCAGATTTAATAGCCCGGATCTGGATTGAAGAGGCGCCAATCTGATCGCCGGTTGCTACAGCCGAAGAACCAATTGTGCAGATTGCATTAACGCGAGTCGGATGCGAGATCGCCCATTCAAGTGCGCGCATTCCACCAAGTGATGGACCAACCGCCAGAAGATAATTCGAAATTCCAAGCGCATCAGTCAGTGCTAACTCGGCGGCAACCATGTCCCGAATCGTCACTGTTGGAAATCTAGAACCCCAGCGTCTTCCATCTGGTGCAAGTGATGAAGGTCCGGTGCTGCCCTGACATCCGCCAATAACATTTGGGCAGATCACAAAATATTTATCAGTATCAAGTGGCAGACCTGGGCCAACCATCGAAGGCCACCAACCAGGAACATCGGACCAACCAGTTAGTGCATGGTTGACCAGAATTGCATTGTTGCCCTCGGCGTTTAGCTTGCCCCAACTTTGATAAGCAATAGTTGTATCAAGAAGTTTTTCGCCAGATTCAAGTTCAAGATCACCGATTTTTAAGAATTGCCGATCACCGGGTTCGTGGGTTTCAAGCCACGCCCCAGTGATATGACAATTGCATTCAGATGCCATGATTCTAGATTCGCAGATTAATTACTTAGCTGCGGCGAAACCATCAGTGATATCAGCTTTAATATCTTCGATGTTTTCGATGCCAACAGATAAGCGAATCAAACCTGGGGTAACACCTGCAGTTAATTGTTCTGCTGGTGACAGTTGTGAGTGAGTGGTCGATGCTGGATGAATAACCAGCGAACGAACATCACCAATGTTTGCAACATGTGAGTGCAACTTAAGCGCTTCGACAAACTTCTTACCCGCTTCGATTCCACCCTTGATTTCAAAGGAGAGAACTGAGCCCGAACCAGTTGGCGCATACTTTGTTGCCAACTTGTGCCAAGGTGAAGATGGAAGTGATGCGTAGTTGACCTTCTCTACTTGTGGTTGCTTCTCAAGCCAGGCCGCCAAAGTCTTTGCATTTGAAACATGGCGTTCCATACGTAGTGAAAGTGTTTCAAGTCCTTGCGCCAATAACCAGGCGTTAAATGGGCTGACAGCAGCGCCCATGTCGCGAAGCAGGGTTAGGCGAATCTTGAAGATGTAAGAAAGGTTTGCGCCAAATGGCGAACCAACGCCAAGGGCTTGGGCATAAACCAAACCATGGTAGCTAGGGTCTGGTTCGTTAAATCCTGGGAAGCGATCTTTGTGTTGGGCATAATCAAACTTGCCGGCATCAACAATCGCTCCGACAACTGAGTTTCCGTGACCAGCCAGGAATTTGGTTGCTGAGTGAACTACAACATCTGCGCCAAAATCAATCGGACGAATTAAATATGGTGTCGCCACTGTGTTATCCACGATTAGTGGGACGCCATTTTTATGAGCAATATTCGCAACTGTTTCGATATCCAGAACATCGTTCTTTGGATTAGCAATTGTCTCGCCGAAGAAGGCCTTGGTGTTTGGCTTTACCGCTGCTTGCCATGAAGCAGGGTCGTCCGGATTTTCGACGAAGGTTACTTCGATACCGAACTTTGGAAGTGTGTAGTGGAACAAGTTATAAGTTCCGCCATAAAGACTTGGTGAAGAGACAATGTGGTCGCCAGCTTCAGCAACGTTTAGAACTGCGTATGTAGTAGCTGCAGAACCTGATGCAACCAGGAGGGCAGCGACGCCGCCTTCGAGTGAAGCAATACGTTGTTCAACTGCATCCTGCGTTGGATTCATGATGCGGGTATAAATATTTCCAAGTTCAGCTAGACCAAAGAGATCTGCTGCATGCTTGGTATCGCGGAATTGATATGCAGTTGTCTGATAAATCGGAAGTGCGCGTGCACCAGTTGTTGGATCGGGAACTTGCCCAGAGTGAATTTGGCGAGTCTCGAATGAAGCTTTATCTAATGAAAATGACATTACAGACCTCCCAGAAATTAAGGGGGTAGCGTTTTTTACTCGTTACCCACGCTTGCCAATTGCAATTTGCAACTGACCTGGTCTTCACCCGGAGCACCCCACCGTGGTGGAGGGTTGCCGTCCAGTAAGCCGGGGCTAAAACCTGGAACTCATGACCTGGGAAAAGTGTAAATAACTAAATGCGAGTTGTCTAATTGCTAGTTGATTGCAGGAAGTTAATTGTGCTCGCGCCAGGCCGAAGTAATTGGCAGTCTTCGATCTTTACCAAAGGCGCGCTTGGAAATCTTGGTTCCGGGTGGGTATTGGCGACGTTTATATTCGGCAGCATCGACCATTCGAATAATCTTGGTGGCAAGTTCTAAATCAAAGCCCGCGGCCAAGATGCCCGCTAGTCCTAAATCTTCATCAATATAAATATGCAGGATTTGATCGAGCTTCAGATAATCCGGCAAGGAATCGGTGTCCTTCTGGTCCGGGCGAAGTTCAGCGCTTGGCTCTTTGATAATTGAATTCTCTGGAATCGGAGGTGCGTAGCCATTCTTTCTCGCCTGATTATTTCGCCACTTCGCAAGCGCCCAAACTTCGGATTTAAATAAATCTTTGATTGGGGCATATCCCCCAACAGCATCGCCATACAAAGTTGAATACCCAACTGCCAATTCAGATTTATTTCCAGTAGCCAAAACCAGATGTCCCTCGTGATTTGAAAGCCCCATCAAAGTGGTTCCGCGAACTCGGGCTTGAACATTCTCTTCAGCCAGCCCGGTTAATCCAAGTTGGGATAAGAAAGTTGAAACCATCGGCTCGATTTCAATGACTCGATAATTTAGCCCGATGTTCTTGGCGAGTTCGGCAGCATCGGCAAGTGAATGATCTGATGAATATCTACTTGGCAGGCCAACACCAAATACTCGGTCGGGCCCGATTGCATCCGCTGCAATTGCCGCGACAATCGCAGAATCGATGCCACCAGAAAGCCCAAGGATTACGCTCTTAAAATTATTTTTTTCAACATAGTCCCGAAGTCCAATAACAAGCGCCTGCCAAGTCTGAGAAAGCGTGCTCATTGGATGCGCAATTCCGTGAGTGATTTTTTCGTAAGCCGGCAATGGTTCTTGTGAAATTATGACATCAGGTGTTGAAGTTCCGAGTCTAAGATCTAGGTCCACAACCATTAGGCCATCAAAGAATTGTGGGGCCCTGGCAACGATGTCGCCATTGGCTGTTGCAACAATGCTGTCACCATCGAAAACTAAATCATCTTGGGCACCTGTCATATTTACATATGCCAATGGAGCGCCAATATCTTTTGCCCGCTTTCTGACCAAGAGCTGGCGAACATCTTCTTTGGCTCGTTCGAATGGACTGCCATTTGGAACAAGAACTAAACCGGGTGTTCGGGCCTTTAATTCAGCAACAGGTCCATCATCAACCCAGATGTCTTCGCAGATTGCGATACCGATATCGACGCCATGAAAACGAACAACCAAGGAGCGGTCTCCCGCAACGAAGTTACGGAACTCATCAAAGACACCATAGTTTGGAAGATGGTGCTTGATATAGGTCGCTACAATTTCGCCGCGATAAACCAGAGCCACCGCATTCTGTGGTTTCTGTTCGGCGCTTCCATCCAGGTATCCAATCACGGCGAGAATTTCACCAAAGCCCTGATTTTCTAACTGGTCGGCAACTTCAATAACTGCGGCCTTGCTTGCGACTCTAAAGGTTTGGCGAAGTGCTAAATCTTCGACTGGATATCCAGTTATAACCATTTCTGGAAAGAGCAGAACATGTGCCCCGGCTGCACTTGCCTTGGCTGCGTATTCCAAAATCAAATCGCTGTTGCCTGTTAGATCGCCGAGAGTTGGATTTATTTGGGCTAGAGAAATTCGCAGTTGGCCGATTGCTAGAGCGCCGCTATTTCCCATGTGACTAGCCTACCTGCACTCCTATTGGTTACACTTTCTCTTAATTCAAATTGCGACCAGGGACCGAAAGCCGGCTTTGAGTTCGCAGCTTTGAAACCAGGAGCCTTACATGTCTCTCAATAATCGGATTTCGATTTCAGATCTTGCTGCCATGAAAAAGCGTGGCGAAAAGTGGGCGATGCTTACCTCTTACGAGCAGATGACGGCAGAGATATTTGATGAAGCCCAAATCCCAGTTCTCTTAGTAGGTGACTCGGCTGGCAATAATTTTCTTGGGGCCGAAAACACAATTCCAGTAACTGTTGATGAGTTAATCCCATTGACTAGGGCTGTCGTAAATTCGACCTCTCGTGCAATGGTTGTTGCGGATTTCCCATTTGGCTCTTATGAATCTGGCCCAGATGCTGCATTGGCCACTGGCATTAGATTCTTTAAAGAAGCTAAAGCCCATGCCGTGAAATTAGAAGGTGGCAAGCGAGTTGTCCCGCAGATTAAAAAACTTATCGAATCTGGAATCCCCGTAATGGGCCACCTAGGCCTTACCCCGCAATCAGTTCACGCCCTCGGTGGTTTTAAAGTTCAGGGTCGCGGCGATGATGCAGCGCGAATTGTTGAAGATGCGAAGGCCCTTGAATCGGCCGGAGTTTTTGCACTTGTTCTCGAACTGGTTCCGGCGGAATTAGCAGAACAGATAACTGCCGAACTTTCGATACCAGTTATCGGAATCGGTGCCGGTGCCAAGTGCGATGCCCAAGTTTTGGTCTGGACTGACTTGATGGGAATAACAAAAAACGCACCGAAGTTGGCAAAGGCCTACCGAAATCTGCGAATTGAGATGCTAAATGCGGCAAAAGAGTATGCAAATGATGTTTCTTCGGGCCAATTTCCTGGCCCGGAACAAACTTTTCACTAAATTTGTAGAAAAAATTTGTAGAAATGCATAAAAAAATAAAAAAATATTGTTGCGACACGCAGGGAAAAAATCACGCAAAATAGTGGAAACTTTTTGCATTTAATGACACGCTTATGCATGAACAGGTTCGGTGACGGATCGAACTATTCTGATTAGGAGATGTACATGGCCGCAGCTAAGAAATCTGCACCAAAGCGTCGCAAGAAGGCAGCTGCTAAAACAGCAGCACCAAAGAAGCGTCGTAAGAAGGCAGCTGCTAAAACAGCAGCAGCACCAAAGAAGCGTCGCAAGAAGGCAGCTGCTAAAACAGCAGCAGCACCAAAGAAGCGTCGCAAGAAGGCAGCAGCTAAGAAGGCTGCTCCAAAGCGTCGCAAGAAGGCAGCAGCTAAGAAGGCTGCTCCAAAGCGTCGCAAGAAGGCAGCAGCTAAGAAAGCTGCTCCAAAGCGTCGCAAGAAGGCAGCAGCTAAGAAAGCTGCTCCAAAGCGTCGCAAGAAGGCAGCTTCAAAAGCTGCTGCTCCAAAGAAGCGTCGTCGTAAGAAGGCTGCTGCAAAGTAGTTTTTCTCGAAAAAGCCCCGCGGTTTTCACCGCGGGGCTTTTTCATTTGCAAAACAGATCTATCAATCCTCTAAGAAATCATCTCTTAGTTTTGTTGTTACTCGATCAAAAATTTTTGCTAGCTCTTCTTGCTCCTTCAGAGTTAAATTATCAACGAATCTATTTCGCACACTTGCCACATGATCTGGAGCGGCCTTAACAATTGCCCGCCAACCTTTCTCGGTCATGACCGCAAAGGATCCTCGCTTATCTTCTGGGCAAACTTCACGGCGAACCCAACCCGCCTTCTCCATCACTTTCATCCGATGCGAGAGCCGACTCTTTGAAAGCATTGCAATCTCGGCAAGTTCCGACATCCGCATTCTGCGATCTGGTGCATCCGACAACTGGGCCAAAACTTCATAGTCCGGCATAGATAAATCGTGGCCATTCAAATCGGATTCCAGCGCTTCAAGTAAGCGTCGTGAAGCAATAATGTAAGAACGCCAAGCCTTCATCTCGCGGGGATTTAACCACTGTGGTTCATTTGCCGGCATGAGAGAAGTTTAGGTTAAAAGCCAATTAGTTGAAAGTTGAATTACTTATTTTGCGGTGTATTAGGCTCCGGTCTATGAAAAGCGGAATCGATTTAAAACATATAAAACCAGCAGTCCGACCTCAGGATGATTTGTATCGCCACGTCAATGGCACCTGGATCGATAACGCCGAAATTCCAGCAGACCGTTCTTCAGATGGTGCGTTCTACGAGCTCTACCAAAGCGCTGAACAGCACGTCCGTGAAATCATCGAAGAGCTTGGCGCAAGTGGTGGAACCAAGGGAAGCGTCGCTCAGAAAATCGGTGATCTCTACGGTTCATTTATGGATGAGGAAAAAGCCAACGCCCTTGGCATCTCTCCTATCTCGAAAGATTTAGAACTCGCACTTAGCGTTTCTGATGTCGATCAATTCCATAAAGTTCTTGGTGATTTTGAAAGCCGTGGCCTCGGTGGAGTTTTCTACCAATACATAACAACTGACAACATGGAATCGAACACCAACATTGCTTACATCGGGCAATCAGGTTTAAGTCTTCCCGACGAGGCCTACTATCGAGAAGAAGAGTTTGCCGAAATCCGAACCGCCTTCGTAGATCATGTAACGAAAATGTTCGCCCTCGCCAAGGTTGAAAACCCGGCAGCCAAGGCTGATGCCATCTTGAAATTAGAGACCGAGATCGCCAGCAAGCATTGGGACCAAGTTAAGGATCGCGACGCCGTCCTTACTTACAACAAGATGAGCTTTGCTGAATTGAAAGCATCGGCCCCTGGCTTTGATTGGGACACCTGGCTGGCAACTTCAAAGATACCAAGCAAAGTTATGGCAACCGTAATTGTCCGCCAACCATCTTTCTTTACCGGTCTTGGCGAAATTCTTAAAAGCTTCAACGCCGAAGCTTGGTCAGCTTGGTTGTCCTGGCATCTACTTTCCGGAACCGCTTCTTATCTCAGCAGCGAGTTCGTCGATGAAAGTTTTGCTTTCTATGGAACCAAGTTATCTGGAACCCCAGAACTAAAAGCCAGATGGAAACGCGGTGTCGGATTAGTCGAAGGTTCACTTGGTGAAGCCGTTGGCCAGATCTATGTCGAAAAGCATTTCCCACCTGCAGCAAAAACACGCATGGTCGAATTAGTGGCGAACCTGATTGAGGCCTACCGAATTGATATTGCCGCCCTGACTTGGATGACATCTGAAACAAAGACCAAGGCCTTTGAAAAATTAGATAAGTTCACGCCAAAGATTGGCTATCCAGATAAGTGGCGCGATTATTCGGCGCTCGAAATCACCAGAGATGATCTAATTGGAAACCTAGCTCGGGTCACAAAATTCAATCAAGATTACGAGTTTGCCAAAATCGGCGCCCCAGTAGATCGCACCGAATGGCTTATGACTCCGCAGACTGTGAATGCTTATTACATGCCAGGTATGAATGAAATTGTTTTCCCGGCCGCAATCTTGCAGCCACCATTCTTTGATATCAATGCCGATGATGCTGCGAACTATGGCGGCATTGGTGCTGTGATCGGCCACGAAATTGGTCATGGTTTCGATGACCAAGGATCAAAATATGACGGCGATGGAAATCTAAACAATTGGTGGACCGACTTAGATCGCGAGGAATTTGAAAAGCGCGCCGATAAGTTGATTGCGCAATACGAAGAGCTTCGCCCACTTGAAGCCCAGGATGTCCATGTCAATGGCGCCCTGACTATTGGAGAAAATATCGGCGACTTAGGCGGCCTAACAATTGCTTATAAGGCCTACCAACTTTCACTCAATGGCAAAACTCCCCCAGTTATTGATGGCCTAACTGGGTATCAAAGATTCTTTATGGGCTGGGCCCAATGTTGGCGCCAGAAAATGCGTGGCGAAGAAGTTCGTCGCCGGGTCGCAACCGATCCGCATTCGCCTGACGAGTTTCGATGCAACCAAGTGGTCAGAAATCTCAATGAATTCTACGAAGCCTTTAATTTAAGTGAAAAAGATGCGCTTTTTCTACCCGAAAGCGAGCGCGTTCGAATTTGGTAGCCCAGAAATGGGGATTATTCGCCTTAAAAGGCGGTTTTAAGCCCATTTCACCGCAAAGCTACATCTCTAACTTTCGAACACTAATTAAAGGTAGATAATACGGATATGAACCAATTTAAATTTAAGGTCGAAAAAGAAATTTACGACTCAAATTTAAATGGTCGCACCGGTGTCATAACCACCCCGCATGGCGAGATAAAAACCCCAGCGTTTATTCCAGTTGGCACAAAGGCGACGGTTAAATCTGTTCTTCCAGAATTAATGTCTGATCTTGGGGCCCAAGCTCTTCTTGCAAATGCCTACCACCTATATCTGCAGCCCGGTCCGGAGATAGTTGATGAAGCAGGTGGCGTCGGAAAGTTCATGAACTGGTCAGGCCCAACCTTTACCGATAGCGGTGGCTTCCAGGTTCTTTCACTTGGCGTCGGGTTTAAAAAAGTAATCGCCATGGATGAAGACACCTTCAGATCTGATGAAGTTATCGCTGACCAGAAGGAACGTCTTGCCCATGTCGATAACGATGGCGTGACTTTTAAATCGCACCTCGACGGATCTATGCACCGCTTTACGCCAGAAGTTTCGATGCAGGTCCAACACCAACTTGGCGCCGATATTATTTTTGCTTTCGATGAATGCACAACGCTTCATAACACTCGCAAGTATCAAGAGAAATCTTTAGAGCGAACAAGACTCTGGGCAAAGCGCTGTTTGGTCGAACATGGCCGCCTAACCCTCGAGCGCTCAAGTAAGCCATATCAAGCACTTTGGGGCGTATTGCAGGGCGCGCAATATGAAGACCTTCGCCGCAAAGCTGCAAAAGATTTAAGTGCGCTAGATGAAGATGGAATTACCTTTGATGGCTTCGGACTTGGTGGCGCTCTTGATAAAGCAAACCTCGGAACCATCGTTGGTTGGATGACTGATGACTTGCCTCGCGATAAACCACGCCACTTACTTGGAATCGGCGAGCCCGATGATTTATTTGTCGGAGTCGAAAATGGCGCAGACACCTTTGATTGCGTAGCCCCATCAAGGCAAGCTCGCACAAGCGCGGTCTTCACAAATTCTGGTCGAGTAAATATCACCAATGCCAAATTCAATCGTGACTTCAATCCGATTGATGAGAGCTGCGATTGCTACACCTGCAAAAATTACACAGCCGCCTATTTAAACCACCTTTTCCGCAGTAAAGAGATGATTGGCTCGACCTTGGCGACAATCCATAACGAGCGATTTATCGTGCGACTTGTCGAGCGAATGCGCACCGAGATTGAGTCCGGTGATTTCCAAGAATTTAAGAAGGATTTCCTTGGTCGTTTCTACTCCGAAACAAATAAGTGAATGCTGATTCTACTGCCGCCCAGTGAGGGCAAGAATCAACCAGCGGGTAAGTCAAAATTAAATCTCACAAAGTTAGCTTTCGCCAATCAATTGCTAGATGTTAGAACTCGCTTGGTGACAAAGCCCTTGGCAACAGCTCCGGCCGCAAAGGCCATCGATGTTTACAGTGGGGTGCTTTATCAAGCCTTAGATTGGGGCTCGTTAAGTGCTACTGCAAAGGCGCGGGGCGATAGATCTTTATTAATTGTCTCAGCTATTTTTGGAGTTCTAAGACCTAGCGATGTAATCCCTAATTACAAAGCAAAGATAAAGGGCAGTGATTGGAAATCTGTCCTAGAGCCAGTCCTAGATGGTTTAGAGGCCGACTTAATAATTGACTGCAGATCATCAACTTATGCCGGGGTCTGGCAATCTCCCCCAGGCCGGACAGTTGCAGTGCGAGTGTTTAAAAGGGAGAGGGGCAAAATTTCAGTCATTACCCATCTATCGAAGAAATATCGCGGCGAGCTTACTCAAGAGATATTGAAGTCTGGCAAATCTCCAAAGACGGCAGCAGAGTTACTCAAGATTGCCGAAAAGAAATTTGATTGCAAGTTGATCAAGGCCAAGGGAAATCTGCCTTGGTATCTCGATTTACTTATTAGCTAATTCTGGCCAATTCGAAGTATGCGCTGGCGAGCCAGATTTTGGCTTGGTGATTCCGGACCAAGAAAGGCGCTAAAAACATTTAGCGCTCCCCTAGCAATCTTCAGCCAGATCTTTGATTTCGCCTTGAGACCCAAGATTTCTAATTCATTCTTATCAAGAGTTGCAATGGCTGCATTTGCAATGATGCGATAGAAAAGCAATCCAGATTTTCCAAATGGTGGCTTCAGAATAAAACCAACAACTTCCAAGGTCTTTTCACTTCTCGCCAGATCGTTCTTTCGAAAATCATTTAGTGTGGCTTCGAGTTCGGCTAAAGATTTTGGCGCATTAGTAAGACCTAGCGGAATCGCACTCTTGGCCCAATCGCGAATATATTCATCGGCACCTTCTGGCAGCGCATATCCCAGTGCCAAATGCGATTTAATGAATGAGTCAGTAAATGCACAATGAACCCACAAGAGGAATCTTGAATCTTGGGCTCGATAATTTAAGTTCTTACCCGAATTATCGGTGTAATCACCTGAAACCTTTGAATGCATCGCATTGACCCGTTTTGCTTCGTGTTCGATTGTTTGAGTTGAACCAAAAGTTGTGATTGTCAGCCATCTTGTAGTTCCAGCCAGGCGCCCCATTGGATCTGATTCATATCTCGAATGCTGTGCTACTCCTGATAGCGGTGCAGGATGAGCGGCCTGCAACAGAAGTGCTCGAACGCCACCGACCAAGGTTCCGAGATTTCCATGCACCTTCCAAACCGCGCCATCAGCTTTAAATAAACCAGCATCATCGCCATTGGCAATTTCTCGGGCCCAGTCCGGCAAACCATCTTTGGATCCTGAAACATTCTTGCGAAAGGCATCGGCCAAAGGTTTGGTTAGAAAAAACTTATAAAACGCGGGCACTCGCAAAGACTAACGGAAGGGCGAAGTCGTTACGCTAAGAAAATGGATGAAAAACGTCACGGCCGCGGAGCCGGCGAACATCTACTCGAACGACTCATATTTGATAGCCGCTGGCTATGAGACCTTCGTTTCAAAGATTGAAGTTGCAAAAGATAACGTAGACCGCCCAGAGTGGATGGGTAGCGTTGATTTCTCTGGCCTGAAACTTAAGTTAATTGGCGAATTGCAATTCACTTAACCTTCGTTGTCTCCGGATTAGCCTTCGCAATCATGGACTGGGTCGCTGATCTAAACAAGAAATCGAAAAGTAAGTAATTACTTAAATATTCGGTGAACCTTGTGTTGGGCCGCTTGTGCAAGGGGGCGAACAACCAATAGGTCAATATTTATATGTGAGGGCAACATAACCGCCCAGCGAATCGTTTCGGCGATATCAGCGTCAGTAAGTGGCTTTTCGACACCTTCATAAACTTTTGCCGCTTTTTCTTTATCACCACCAAATCTGGTGACTGCAAATTCATCAGTCTTAACCATGCCCGGCGCAATTTCAGTAACCCGAATAGGCTGCCCATTTAATTCAAGGCGAAGTGTTCCAGCGATTGCAGCTACCGCATGTTTAGCTGCGACATATGTGCCACCATTTTCGTAGGCAATTCGCCCTGCGGTTGAAGACAACAAAATAATATGGCCCTCGCCGTGCTGTTTCATCAAGGGAATCATGGCCTTGGCCATTCGAACAGCGCCCGTGACATTTACTTCATAAGTCTTTGCCCAAATTTCTGGATCCGAATCTTCGATAGTTGCTGCATCAAAAGCGCCACCAGCGTTGTTAATCAAAATCGAAACTGGTTTACCGACAAGTTTGGTCGCAAGTGTCTGCACACTCTTCTGGTTTGTTACATCTAATTCAGCAATTTCTATATTCGAATCGCTCTTTGCAAGCTCTTCTAGTCGATCCATGCGACGTGCCGCAGCAATTACATGGAAACCATTAGCCGCCAACAACTTTGCAGTGGCAGCGCCGATTCCGCTACTTGCCCCAGTAACAACTGCGTAATTTTTCATTTACCAAGCCTATACGCTTGCCTATGTGACTATCTCGGATTGGGTTCAACAATATTTAGGAACCTCTGCCCCATTCTTTATTTATGTATTGCTCGGAGCAATAGTATTTATTGAGACCGGCATACTCATTGCTTTCTTTCTTCCCGGAGATTCAATTCTCTTTGCTGCTGGCTTTGTTGCGGCATCTCGTGATGATACAAATATCGTAATTTTGGTGAGCGTAATCGTTATCGCGGCTTTTCTAGGAGATCAAGTGGGCTTTGTCCTTGGTCGAAAATATGGTCGAAATTATTTAAGTAAAAGCGATCGACCAAGTATCCAGAAAATGATCAAGCGCGCAGAAGACTTCTATGAAAAATATGGTTGGGCCGCGGTCGTGCTTGCCCGTTTTTATCCCTGGATCAGAACTTTTATGCCCCCAATAGCCGGGCTCGGAAAAATGAACTATTACAAGTTCTTAAGTGCAAATATTGTTGGTGCACTACTTTGGGGAGCCGGCATAACTACGCTTGGATATTATGCGGCTTCAATTCCGGCTTTAGACAATTCATCTAAACAAATTGCTGGCTTTTTTATCATCTTAACTATCGCAATCACGATCAAGAATTACCTAAAAGCAAAGCGTCACTAAAGCGAATCTACTGACGCTTTCAGCCACTCTGAACTATCTTCAATTGTTTTGCCAAAAGATGAACTAAGACTTATCCAGAATCCATCAATCAAGAGATTAACCCGATACTGATGAAATTCATTGGTCGGTGATTGATCCTTCTGAAAAAAATAGGCTTCACTTTCTGCCAGGTTTGGAATATCTATTTTCTGGAATCCCCCAGATATCCAACCTTCTACGCGATTATTAAATAGCGAAGTTGCATCTCCAACCCAATCAACTGATATGCCCACTTCTGCACTTTGTATGCCATAAGTACATGCGATTCCACCATTGTTTAGAAAATCAGCAAGTTCGGTTCCTGGTGCTGGCTCCCATGCATACTCTATAAATTGGGCCTGACGGACATCTTTCTGCAGAGCAGCAAGTACCTTGGTTGATAGGCAATCTTTTGGGACTGAAAGCGAAATTGGCTTTACTGATGTTGCAGATCCCGCTGTCGCCGAATCACTAATTACTCCGGTAGCCAAGAGAACCAAAACCAAAGTGCCAAGGCAGATTCGATAAATGATGAATGGCATAAAGTTCTTTGTTGTTACAAATTTAAGCAACCAGGCAATCACTAGATAACCAATAATGAAGGCAACAGTGGTTGCAACTAGAGTCTCGGTCAGTGTGAAAACATTTGGACCATGTTTCTCCGAGAGCGCCTGCTTCAGTTCATAGAACCCGCTGCCAAAAACGGCTGGAATCGCAAGTAGAAATGAATATCTAAGCGCTGCTTCTCTGCGATATCCAAGCACTCTTCCCATTGCAATTGTCGCGCCGGATCTAGAAACACCAGGGACCAGCGCCATAGCCTGCGCAAAGCCATAAAGAATTCCGTGCGAATTGTTTAGGTCATTTAAATTCTTTTCGGATTTTCCGTATCTGTCGGCGATTCCCAGAATGATGCCAAAAACAATCAAGACGATTGCAATAAGCCAGAGTGATCGAAACTTAGTTGTTATGGCTTCTTGGCCAAGATATCCAAGAACTGCGATTGGCAAGCTTCCAATAATTATCAACCAGCCGATTCGGGCATCCGTAGCTTCTTCTATGTGTAGATCTTTTCTAAAGATAACCTTTCGAAACCAGGCAGAGATGATTCGAGCTATATCTTTTCTAAAGAAAATTAAAACTGCTAGTTCGGTTCCAATCTGCATAATTGCAGTGAACTTTGCCCCAGGGTCTTCGGACATTCCTGAAAACTCACCAAAGATGCGAACGTGAGCGCTCGACGAAATCGGCAGAAATTCAGTTAGACCTTGGATGATTCCAAAGAAAATTGCTTCAAGCATCGATTAACTTCCTCAATTTGATTCCGAGGCAGTCTTTAATCTAACCAAAGACTTTGCGACTGCCTTCTGAACCCAGGGGTAAGCATCGCGCATTTTCAGCCATGATTTCGCGATTCTCGGACAATTAGATGCATCAAAAGTCTCTGTCACTAAAGTCAGGTTCGGCCCAAGTGCTTTTAGCTCATAACGCCAATTCCACTTTCCTAGGTGGCGCCAGGCAATCAACTCATTCTCTTTGAATTCAACAACTGTATTTGTAATTCGATACTTAATACCGAGTCGCATCTTCATCCCAAATTTTGATCCAAGTTCAAGTTTTGCTGGGCCCGAAATATTAGAAGTAATTGTTGAAGATCCATCAATCTCTTTATGTCTCTTGGGATCACTTAAGATTGCAAAAATAGTCGAAGGGCTGGCTGCAATTTCAATCCTTGCTGCCTTTATCTCTGGATGGCCGGTATCGAAAATTTCTGATCGAATTGGATTTTCGCTCATGCGAAAACCTTACTTCAAAATAGGCTTACCTGAGCCCCAAAGCGCAGAAAGTGGTTAATTAACTCTCGTTAATTTCTTAGAAACGATCCGCGTTCATCACCTTTGTCCAAGCAGCAATGAAGTCCTTCACGAACTTCTCCTTGCTGTCATCTTGGGCATAAACCTCGGCATATGCGCGAAGAATCGAATTTGAACCGAAGATCAAATCAACACGGGATGCGGTGTATTTAACTTCCCCAGTTTCGCGGCTGCGAATCTTGTAAGAATCACTTCCTGCTGGCTCCCAGACGTAGTTGATGTCAGTTATTGCCGTAAAGAAATCAGGAGTCAGAGCACCAACTCGTTCGGTGAATACCCCGTGCTTGGTTCCGCCATGGTTGGTTCCAATCACGCGCATTCCACCAACAAGAATTGTCATCTCGTGTGCAGTAAGACCCATAAGTTGTGTGCGATCAAGCATTAGTTCTTCGGCACTTACAACGTAATCCTTCTTTAACCAGTTGCGATAGCCATCATGAATTGGTTCTAGTGGTTCGAATGATTCGATGTCTGTCTGCTCTTGAGAAGCATCGCCACGACCGGCTTTAAATGGAACTTTCACATCGTGTCCAGCTGCCTTTGCAGCTTTTTCAATTCCAACATTTCCGGCAAGAACAATTACATCAGCAAGACTTGCACCTGCTGCTTTTGCAATTGGATCTAGGACGGCAAGTACTTTCTGAAGTCGGGCTGGTTCGTTACCTTCCCAATCTTTCTGTGGTGCAAGACGGATACGAGCACCGTTTGCTCCCCCACGGAAATCCGAACTTCGGAATGTGCGAGCGCTATCCCATGCAGTCGTCACTAATTCAGTAACTGTTAAATCTGTTGCAGCAATCTTTGTCTTTACCTCTTCAACGTTGTAATCAGACTTTCCGGCAGGAACTGGATCTTGCCAAATCAAATCCTCGGTGGGAACATCAGGTCCGAAGTAGCGAGCCTTGGGTCCTAAATCTCTATGAGTCAACTTGAACCAAGCACGTGCAAATACATCATCAAAGTAAGCTGGATTCTTATAAAACTTCTCTGAGATTTCACGGTAGATCGGATCTTTAATCATCGCCATATCCGCATCGGTCATGATTGGGTTGTAACGAATTGATGGATCTTCAACATCAACTGGTTTATCTGCTTCTTCAATATTGATTGGTTCCCATTGCTGGGCGCCGGCAGGAGACTTCTTTAGTTCCCAGTCATACTTGAATAGCAAATGGAAGTATCCGTTATCCCATTTAGTTGGATTTGTAGTCCATGCTCCTTCGATTCCACTTGAAACGGTATCGCGGCCAACACTTCGAGTTTCGTGGTTCATCCAACCAAGACCTTGCTCAGAAATATCTGCGCCTTCTGGCGCTGGTCCAAGTCTTGCTGCACTGCCATTTCCGTGTGCTTTACCAACGGTGTGACCGCCAGCAGTAAGTGCAACAGTCTCTTCGTCGTTCATTGCCATGCGCTTGAATGTTTCGCGAACATGTTCTGCGGTTCTAAGTGGATCTGGCTTTCCGTTTACGCCTTCAGGGTTTACATAAATAAGACCCATCTGCACTGCAGCAAGTGGATTCTCCATTGTTGTTGCATCATTCAAATCACCATAACGTGAATCACTTGGCGCAAGCCATTCCTTCTCAGATCCCCAGTAAATATCAATCTCTGGGTGCCAAATATCTGCACGACCAAAACTGAATCCAAAAGTCTTTAGACCCATTGATTCATAAGCAATCGTTCCGGCCAAAACCAATAAATCTGCCCAGCTAACTTTGTTGCCATACTTCTTCTTGATTGGCCATAGAAGACGACGAGCCTTATCGAGGTTTACGTTATCTGGAAAGGAGTTAAGTGGAGCAAAACGCATATTGCCAGTTCCGCCGCCACCGCGACCGTCCGCAGTTCTATATGTTCCTGCGGCGTGCCATGAAAGACGAATCATCAGACCGCCGTAATGACCCCAATCTGCCGGCCACCACTTCTGACTATCTGTCATCAGAGCATGCATATCTTTCTTAAGTGCAGCAACATCTAACTTCTTTAGCTCTTCGTTGTAATTGAAATCTTTTCCGAGAGGATTTGTCTTTGTGTCATGTTGATGCAGGATGTCTAAGTTAAGGGACTTTGGCCACCAATCCATATTTGAATCTTCAACAGTGGTTAGGGCGCCGTGCGCTACTGGACATTTTCCTGAATCAGACATTTCAAACTCCTCGGTTACTAGCGATTAAACGTTATGACTTAATCCTAATGGCTGAAAAATATTTTGCATCCCGGGGTATTTTCCAGGGGTTAGAGGCTAGAGAATGCCTGAGCGGTCTCTAGAAATAATGGAATCCCAACTAGCAGGTTGAACGGGAATGTAACGCCGATACTAGACATCAAAGCCAGTGGTGCATTTGCTTCTGGTAAACCGATCGAAACCGCGGCAGGTGCCGCAATATAAGAAGCGCTAGCACTCAACACTCCAAGAATTGTTGCTCCCCCTACAGAAAGCCCCACCATAGTTCCAGTTAATACTCCTAAAGTTCCAGCAAAGATTGGGAAGATTAATGCGAATACTCCGACCATTTTACCAACTTTCTTTATCTCGCCCCAATTACTTCCGGCCAAATAACCAAGATGTAGCAAGAAGAGAACCAAGAATCCAGATTGCAGATCAATAAAGAATGGAGTCACTTTCGAATAACCAGCCTGGCTTGTGATTGCTCCTATAACTAGTCCGCCAACCAAGAGCAGAATTGTTTTTCCGGTTATGACTTCATGCAGAGTTTTACCCCATTGCACGCTTTTATTGCGGTGGCGCGAACCTAAGTAAACACCAACAACAATCCCTGGAACTTCCATGATTGTCAGGAGAGCTGTTGCGAAGCCTTCTACCCCTATTCCGCTGCTTTCCAAGAAGAGCAGCGCAGCCGAGAATGTCACTAATGATGTAGACCCATAATGTGCAGCTATGGCGCCACGATCAATGTCATTAATTTTCTTTACAAACTTTAAAGTCAGATATGCAATAACTGGGATAAGGATTCCGAGAACTATTGTCGCAGTCGCTGGGGCTGCAAAGCTTGAGAAGGAGGTTCCTTTGAGGGCGTGGCCACCTTTAAGTCCAATTCCAAAGAGCAAAAAGATTGAGATCATTTGATAGACCTGTTCGGGAATACGAACATCGCTCTTAATTCTGGCTCCCAGAAAGCCCAGGATGAATACCAGAACGGCTACTGAAGTCAGATTTGTTATTGCTACTGAAGTTGAGCTCAAGATACTCCCCCTAAATTCCAGCCATGAATATAGCAGAAATCTATTTCAGGTATCAAATTTCTGGTATATTTTCAGTCATGGCATCGGTATCTGAAATAAGCCGCGAGTGGACCTTCCTGTCTAATCACGGCCACGTCCTTGTCCATCTCAGTCGCTACCCTGAATCCCGAGTTCGCGATATCGCCGACACGGTTGGAATCACAGAACGAAGCGCCCAAGCAATTCTCGCCGATCTCGAAGAATCTGGTTATGTAACTATTACCCGAATCGGACGCAGAAATAGTTACAAGGTAAATACTGGATTGAAGTTTCGCCATCCTTCAGAAGCAAGCAAGCCAATTAGTTCTCTATTAAAGATTTTTACATAGGACAAAGATTTTGATCGCACACCCTTATGCTGGGAAGAGGATTGTCTTGACCAGCAAACACGAGAAACTTAAGTTGATCAAACCTGCTTTCGACCAATACCTTGAATGTGATTTATTTGAAGAGAACCTTGATACAGATCAATTAGGAACTTTCTCTGGCGAAATCGAAAGAACTGCCCCGCCGCGCGAAACAGCAATCCTAAAAGCCAGACTTGGCATGAAATCAACAGGCTTAAAACTAGGTGTCGCTTCTGAAGGTTCGGTAAGCCCCGACCCAGTTATCCCTTTCGTGAACTCAAACATCGAGCACCTGGTGTTGGTTGATGATGAAAATGAGATTGTGATTTCTGAGGTCTATCGCTCTTTTGACATAACAGTCGCCGCAATCACCACATCCCCCGGCAAAGACATCTCTGAATTTCTACATACCGCAGACTTTCCAAATCACGGTTTAATTGTTCGCCCCAATGCCGAGAAAAAAAACGATTGCATCAAGGGAATTAGAAATCTTAAATCATTAACCAACGCGATTGCTTCATGTTCCAGAATCTCTGCTGATGGTCTAGTTGTTATCGAGTCAGATTTACGTGCGCATTTCTCGCCGTCTCGCCAGAAAAACATTGCGATAGTTGCAAAACAACTTGCAGTAAGAGCCAGCCGTTTGTGCCCAAGTTGCCAGATGCCAGGCTGGGGTCAATCAGGTTATGAAAAGGGACTTAAGTGCTCGACTTGTCAGTTAGAAAATCCGGATGCTATTCGACAGGCAAAAACTAGCTGCGATAACTGCAACCACATGCTTCTGGGTCAAGTTCTTGCAAAAGAATTAGATCCCGCAAATTGCCAGTTCTGTAATCCTTAATTATTTGAAAAGAAATTTATGTGAAAAAGCAGAAGGGACCTGGCAATTTACCAAGTCCCAATTACTACCAAGCTAGCTTTGCTACTTATCCTCGTCACGATCTTGAGGTTCTTTCGCATCGGTGATGCGGCCAGCATGCGCATGTGCATTTGGGTCACGCTTTGATTTAATCAAGCTAGCTACCGTTGAAATAATTAGAATAGCTGCAATAACCAAGAGGCTTACAACTATTGGAATCTTTGGCACGTCATACCAAACTTCATGCAAATAAGTCATAATCAACTTAACTCCGATAAACATCAGAATTATTGATAGTCCTAGTGATAGGTAAATCAATTTATCTAGCAAGCCCTTAAGCAAGAAATACAGTGCGCGTAAACCAAGTAGCGCAAAAGCATTTGCTGCGAATACTAAGAATGGCTCTTGCGTCACACCAAAGGTTGCTGGAATTGAATCCAGGGCAAACAATAGGTCTGTAGATGCAATCGCTGTTAAGACTAAGAACATCGGCGTTGCAATTCGCTTTCCATTTACTTTGGTGAATGCTTTTGAACCATCGAACTCATCGGTCATTGGGACTCGTTTTCTGATTACCTCTACCAGGGCGTTATCTTCAGGCGAAGGATCTTCGTCCCAGTGCTTAAAGAGTCCGACGCCAGTCCATATCAGAATTGCACCAAAAATTACGAATGTGAAGCTAAAGGCAGCAAGAGCGGCGGCTCCGACAGCGATAAATATTGCACGCAATACAAGTGCCAAAACCACACCAAACATCAAAACCCGTTGGTGATAAATTGATGGAACTTTAAACTGTGCCAAAATAATAATAAAGACGAAGAGATTATCGACCGACAGGGATTTCTCAACTAGGTATGCTGCAAAATACTCGGTTCCAAATTGCGACCCAGCGCTTTGCCAGACCCAGACTCCAAAGCCAATCGCAACAGCGATATAAAAAATCGACCAGGTTGCTGCTTCTTTAAACATAACTTCGTGTGGTTTGCGACTGACAGTAAGCAAGTCGATAACAATCAGCGCAATAATCGCGCCAATTACAATAAACCACGTGATTAATGAGACATTCATTGATTACACCTATTTCGTTAAAGGGGCCATGGAGCCAAGGTCTCCCTCAACCACTTAGTGGTCGCAGCTCCGGGATATTTCTATCCGTGTTGACGAAGATGCCGAACGAGGTACTCCCCTTAACGTAGGTGAATGCTAGAGGTTGGCCTATGTTGAGGCAAACCTAAAGGCGCCAATTTCACAGGGTGTCGTTCTATTTCTTGCCGAAGGGGTGGGCTTACTTAACTCTTTTAATTCAGAATCCCAATGCTAGTCAGCAGCGAATTAATTGCATTTGTGTAACCAACTATTTGCGGCGTTTAACTTCTTTCGGCCGCGAGAAAATTCGGAAAAGTAAGACGGAAATAACAGCGCTGACTACTGATGCGAAAATAACTGCAATTATCGCCAATTCTTGCAACTCTGGATCTTTAAATGCCAAATGAGCTATAAATATTGCAACGGTAAATCCAATACCTGCTGTGCTTCCCGTAGCTGTAAGGAGCGGTTTACTGGCGCCCTTAGGGAAATCAGCAATCTTAAACTTTGCAGCAACAACAGTTGTTGCCAGAATTCCAATTGGTTTTCCAGCCACTAACCCAAAGAATATGCCCCAAGCAATCACGGATTTACTTGCTTGACTCAATGATTCGGAGTTTATGACAACACCAGTATTAGCGAAGGCAAATATCGGCACACAGAAAAATGCACTGTATGGGTGCAGTTTGTGCTCCAGCCACTCAATCACCGTTGTTGATTCTGATTCTTTGGCAGAAACTCTCTTGATTTGCCTTGGGGCATTCGGTGTCAACAATCCAAGAATTACGCCTGCAAGGGTTGGGTGCACGCCAGTCTTATAAAGAGCGAACCAGAGTAAAAATCCCAAGATTAAATATGCGGTTATTGATGAGACATTTAGCTTTCGAAATAAAACTACGATTAGAACAACAACTAATCCCATCGCAAGCCAGGAGAATTTGATGCCGCTGGAATAAACAAGTGCAACTATTAAGATTGCAACTATGTCATCAATAACAGCTACGCCGAGTAAGAAGGATCTTAAAGATTCAGGAACCATTGAACCAAGCAGCGCTAGTAATCCGATAGCCAGAGCAATATCTGTGGCTACTGGAACTCCCCAACCACCGGGCGCTTCTCGCCCTGCAATAGCAAGATAGATGAGGGCAGGAACTGCTATTCCCCCAAGCGCTGCTAAGAGTGGCATCAAAGCTTTTTTAAATGAGGCTAGGTGCCCGGATGTCAGCTCCCGTTTAATTTCTAGACCAACTACAAAGAAAAATAGAGTCATTAAGACATAATTGATAAACTTTAAAATTGTTAAATTTATTAGTAAAAACCCAGATCCTATTGAAAAATCCACCTTCAATAAGTCGAAATAAGTTCCACTTAATGGAGAATTCGCAACAATCAATCCAAGCGCTGCGAAAATCAAAATTAAGATGCCGCTTGTTGATTCATTTTTCAGGAATTCGCGCGATGAGTCTAAAATCCGGCGCATGAGTGCACCCTACCTTATTCTGAATATCGGTGCAACAGAGTTTAACTCAGCTGGAAGGGAAAAATCTCATCGGACCTGTGTGCTCCAATGAAACTTCTTCGCCAACCTGAAAATCAAATGGGCCTGGAATCCGGACTATCACATTTTGGCTTTTTACTTTCACTGTAATCATTGCATCATGCCCATAGTAGTTAATCTTCTTAATTTTTCCTGTGGCTGAATTAGCTGAAGAACTTCGAGTAATCTTAATCTCTTCTGGTCTAATGACTACCTGGCCATTAGTTTTTGAAGTTTCAAGTGGCGATAAATTGTTGAATAGATAACGAATGGAACCATCATCTGATAGCACAGCCTCAAGCAGTAAGGCCTCACCGGTGCTCGTAGCAATTGCGGGTGAAATAGGAAGCGAATAAACATCTTCTGGTGAACCTTCTTGAACAATTCTTCCTTCGCGCATAAGCGCAACTACATCCGCTGACACAAGCGCCTCTTCTCGATCATGAGTTACCAATATCGCTGTGGTATTCCGAGAACGCAGAAGTTCGATAACTTGTGAGCGAAGATCGCCCCTGAGTTCTGCATCGAGTGCGGAGAAAGGCTCATCAAGAAGCACAATCGAGGGTTTTATTGATAGTGCGCGGGCAAGGGCAACACGAGTTTGTTGACCACCTGAAAGTTCACTAGGCATACGTTTTTCAAAGCCTTGCAACTCGATGAGCTGAAGCATGTCTTTGACCGTCTGGCTTATCTGATCTTTGGTAAGCAAGGTTTTATCCAAACCAAATGCAATGTTCTCAGCGACATTCAAGTGTGGAAAGAGCGCGCCATCTTGGGGAACATAGCCAATCTTTCTTTTATGAGATGGCATCACAAGTGATGAGAGTGAAACAAGTTGCTTACCAATTCGGATTGTTCCGGAAGCAGGTTTGATGAGTCCCGCAATGCTGCGCAACATTGTGGTCTTGCCACAACCAGATGGGCCTAATAGAGCTGCTATCTGCCCTTCTTTAAGTGAGAAGGATAAATCGTCGAGAATAACCTTCTCACCAAATGAGAGGCTTAGGTTAGATATTTCAAGTGAACTCATTTTTCACTCCCCATACTCTCGTTAACAAACATTCGATCAGCCTTATCAGGGCGACTCAATAAGAAAGTTGGCAGCGCCGCAATCAAGACCAAGATTAATGCATAAGGTGCGGCCTCGTTAAATCTGTTGATTGCTGCTGAACTCCAGATCTCCGTCGCTAGCGTCTCAAAACCTGTCGGGCGTAGCATTAAAGTAACTGGAAGCTCTTTCATCGCAGTTAGAAAAACCAAGATAGTTCCAAGGCTTATTCCCGGAGCCGCAATTGGTGCCACAACTTTTTTGATGACCGCCCAAGGATTAGCACCTAGGCTGGTTGCGACATCTTTGACGCCACTTGGCACTCTTGCGAGAGAAGCATTGATGCTTGCGACTAGTTTTGCTAAGAAGAGTAGAGCGTATGCAAATCCCAAGAAAAATATCGTCTGGTAAATCACCCCTAATTTCGAACCAATAGAAACAAGAGCTAATCCGACTACGACCCCAGGAAGTCCATGTCCAACCGTAATTATCCGCTGTGCAAATCTTGTGAATTTATCTGACCGACCGGATAAAAGAATTCCTAGTGGTGCTGCAAGAACCAGAGCAATTACCGCACCTATTGCTGCCACCAGAAGAGTTGAGAGAGATGCTGACAAAAGATCTGGCCATTTTATTGTTACTCGGTTATCTAAAAACCTGGTGATTAAGACATAGAAGGGAATCACGATTGAAAGAGTGAAGAGATTAATAAGAACAAACAGAGTAAAAAACCGAGTTCTGTTGCTTTCAATTAGCACCTGCTTTGAGGTCTGCACCTTAACTGCTTCGCCTACTTTGGCTCGATTCTTAACCCGATCATCGACAATTACTACGATGGTTGAGAACGCAATCAGAACTAAAGCAATTACTGCGGCCGCTCCCCGATCATATGAAGCCCGATATAGATTTTGAATAGTTACAGTCAAGGACTCGACATTGAGAAGTGAAACTGCGCCAAAATCACTTAATGTGTATAGCGCTGTTAGCAGAACACCTGCACTGACATGACCTTTGATTTGAGGCAACACAACGCGGAAAAATATCTCAGTATTTGTTAGACCCAGTGACCGAGCAACTTCGATTTGTGATTCATCAACAGAACGCAAACCAGCCAAGGTCGCCAAAATTACATATGGCACCGTAGACAATGTAAGAATAAAAATTGCAGCAAAGATTCCGCTAAAGCTCGGAACAAAGGCAATCCAGGTATATGTAAAAACGTAAGATGGAATAGCCAAGGGCAGAACTGTTGGAATGATTAGAATCGAAGGAAATGGAAGCTTAATAAAGTGAAGGGCGCTGGCTAAGGTGACCCCAATAAGAAGGGTCAGAGCAACTACGGCTAAAACCAGTATCGCTGTTGTGCCCAAAACTCTTAAGGTTTTCTCTCGAAATAGAAGGTCAATAGATTGACCAAATGGCTTCTGGCCAGCCCGAATAAATAGGTAAATAATTGGAACAGTAGATAAAAATAAAACTACCCCCACCGTACTACGAAGTGCCAGCTTTGAAACACTCTGATTACGCGCACTCTTCGATAACTGAGTTAATGAGGAGTGCGTGCGGCCGGGATAGGAAGTTTGCATTTTTAAAGCAAGCCGACCTCAACCAAAATATTCTGTGTAATTAAAATATTTTTTAGAGAATCAAGATCGACGGTTGGGGCTCCGATTTCCTGAAGTGCTGGAAGTCCTTCGGGTTGCTTAACGCCTTCTAGTAATGAATATTCATGCGTCTTCTCAACGAATTCGCTTTGGGTAGCCGCAGAGGTTAGGAAATTAATAAGTTCTTCGGCAGCTGATTGTTTCTTGCTAGAAACCAGAACGCCTGCACCTGACACGTTTATTAAGTTTCCAAGATCACCGGCAACAAAGAAACCATTCGTTACATTTAAGTTGCGACCAAGCGCCTCACTAACTTCCCAGATGTAATAGTGATTTACCAAGCCAAGTGAAATTTCGCCCTTATCAATCGCTTCTACGATTGCACTGTTCATTGGATAAATTTTCACGCCATTATCTTGAAGGCCTTTAAGCCATGACTTTGTAAATTCTTGGCCCTTATTTTCAACAAGTGCCGCTACGAAAGCTTGGAATGATGAATTGGTCGGTGCAATTCCAACCTGACCCTTGTAAACAGGCTTTGTTAAATCTGCCACTGATAGTGGAAGAGTCTTCACGCGATCTGGTGCGTAGGCAAATACTCGTGCGCGGCCTGTGACTCCAACCCAAGTACGATTAGCTGCTACATATTTCGCAGGTATTTCTGAAGCAATATCGGAGGATAGTTTTGTAAGTAGACCTTCACCAGAAACTGCACCTAATGAACCTGCATCTTGAGATAAGAACAAGTCGGCGGGTGAATTCTTACCCTCTTCTAAAATTTGAGCAGCCAGTTCCGCAGAGTCGCCAAAACGAATGTTGAGTTTGATGCCTGACTTCGCTTCCCATTCAGCAAAGAACGGCGCAATGAACTCTTCGGCACGTCCAGAATAAACGGTAATTTCAGTGACCTCTTTTGCTTGTTCAGAACTTGAGGAACAGCCAGTCAAGGTTGAAATTGAAATTACTGCGGCGCCGAGCGCTAGCCCGATTCGATGTTTTCGATTCATTTGGAAGCTCTCTCTAGATTTTTGGGTGCTTATTTACTCCCAAAACTCTAGAACTTTTAAGGGAATTACGCAACAAAAACGTTGCGTAATTCGGGTCACAGCCGAACCGAGGAGTGGCGTAAGCGCTAAAAATTAGTCTTATCCGCCATCTGCTACTTAAAGCTCTTTCCCCCATCTTCGGACGCCAAAATCTGATTTCCAACAATGGCAACCAACAGTTCATTTGATGAACTAAGTCCAGAGACCTCGAGCTCAAATGTATAGATTTTCTTCCAGGCTTTTCCTTGAATTGAAGATTTAAAAATAGATTTTCCGGAGGCAGCGTAAAGAGCTCTTCCCACAAGTTCTATCTCGCTAACCGGGAACACTGTTTTAACTGGAGATAGGTCCGTGAAAGTCTTAGAACTCTTTAAAAGTTTTTTATCTCTAATTGCAAAACCATCACCTAATTTTTGACCTGAGATAGCAATGTCAGAGAACCTGTTGGGCCCTAAATTTCGCCAACCTTCTCCCGAGTTTGAGGAATACAAAATCATATTTGTCTGAGCATCTACCCCATAAATTTCGCTTCCTCTTGCCTCTAAAAAGTGAAAGTCAACTTCGCCTTGGAGTGAAACTTTTTTCCAATTAATTCCTTCATCATCGGATCTAAGTAACCCTACAGGATTTGGCAACTTTGAACCTTTCCCAGGGTGCCCACTCGCATACATTGTTCTGCCTGCGATTGTGAGTCCCATAATGTCGAAGCGTTTTTTACCGATTGGTTTCATATTATTTGGGCCCTGATAGACGAAGAGGCCTTCGTGCGTGCCTATTAATATTTTTTTACCAAGCACTTTGATTGAATGAATGTGTGTGACTGAGTCAAAACTCTGCGCGAAAATTGCAGGCGCTGAAAAAAACGACAATACAACTGTGATTGAAGAAATGATTGAAGTCAACATAATCTTTTGCATTTAAACTCTCCCCGCGAATGGCATCATTCCTGGAACGCTGTAAATATTTGAATATCTGAGACCTGATCTAGTCGATCGTGCCTCCCACATCATTCCATCTCCCGCATAAATACTCATGTGATGAATTGTGCTTTGAGTCCCTTTATATGAATAGAAAATGAGATCTCCAGGCTGCATTTCAGCAATCGGTATCTGCTTGGTGTAGGTGTAATACAAACTTGCGTTAAGGCGATCCCAATTAGGCCACCCAAGTCCAATATGCTTATACGCCGCATATACAAGACCTGAACAATCGAAAGTGTTTGGCCCTTCAGCGCCCCAAACATATGGTTTCTTTGCTAGAACTTGCCGCTTTGCAAATTCAACAGCCTTAAGCCGCTCCCCTTCATCTGTGCGAATACTTTTTGCACCAGTTGGTCCACCAATTGGCCAAACTTTAGATTGGTTCGTGGTCTTTCCTGCCTCAACAGATCGAGATTTTTCAAGAATTGCAAGTTGTCTTCTCTGCTCAAGAGTTAATCTAACTTTTCTTGCCGACGCTAATTCGCGTTGCAATTTGTCCTGGACCGCTTGCAGCTTTGCTACCTCTGCTTGCTGGGCATTTCGAACATCTTCAGCCTCTTTCTTGATTGCACTGACCTTTTCCACAACAACTTGTTGCTTTTTTCGCGCATCATCCGCGACAATCCTCGCTTTCTGCGCGGTAGCTTCTGCTTCCTTGAACCTGAACAGTACGGTCTTATTCCGCGCGCCTAGATTTTCTATCGTGGTAATTCTGTCAATAATTTCTTGTGGACCATTAGCGTTCAAGATTGCATCAAAGTTACTTATTCCGCCGCCGTTCATGTAAGCATTTCTCGCCAAACTACCAATCTCATCATGGGTATCAGAAACACCTACTAGCGCCGCTGTATGAGCCGCTGTTGCGGTATTTAGTTCCTCTGTTGCAGCGCCTAACTCCTTCTGAGCTGCCACGTATTTTGACTGCGCAGCGCTTGCAAGGACTGCCAACTTCTTAAGGTTTCCCCTAGCGCTGTTGAGTTTTTTAGCAGCAATTTCGGCAACCCTCTTCTTTTCTAATTCAACCTTCTTGGCACTTTCAATCTGCGCCAGAGTTGGTTTATGGTTTTTTGCTACAGCAACTCCATTCAAAAATGGATAGGAGGCAAAGAGAACTGAGATCATAAAAATTGAGATATATTTTTTACTCATATTCTGCGTGCTCCCACAAATGGCTTGGAGCCAAACATTCTCGTTACCGGAATAACCTCGACTCTTTTACCTGGACGTGGGGCTTGCACCATTTTTCCACCGCCCATATACATGGAGACATGACTGTTCGGAATGCCATAAAACAATAAGTCTCCCGGCTTGAGCCGTTCATACGAGACAGGTTTTCCATATCTAATTTGCGCTCCAGAAAAGTGAGGTAAAGATACTCCGGCAGCTTGATATGCGCGCATAGTCAAGCCAGAGCAATCCCACTTGGTAGGACCCGCCGCGCCCCAAACATAAATATCACCGATTTGTTTTAACGCAAATCGCAGCGCTATTGAACCCCGCGAATTATCTCCCGTAAATGCACTCGCATACTTTTTCGAGGCATCAAATATTTTCTTTTCACGTAGAGATTCTGCCCGTAGCAACCTGTCACGGTCTTTCTTGCTCAAAGCCTTTAATTTCTTATTTGCAGTGGCTAGAGCCAATTTTGCAGCCGCTACTTCTCTATTGAGAATTACTTTTTCAGCTGTCAGCTTTTCTGTGCGATCCTCCAAAAGTGTTACAGAGGCCGCAACGCGCTGCTTTAATAATGCAAATTCACGTGACTGTCTTGCGTATCTCGTCTCTACAATTTTGAGAGTTGACGCATCAGATAAATACTCCGTGGGATTTGCACTAAATAAGAGTTCGAGGCCTTGGCCGAGGCCCAAATTTTTGTAGTTATTGACTGCAATCGTGGCCAAGACCTTGTTCACTTCAATGAGTTGCTCTCTGGCAACTGATCCCTTATCCCTTAAATTTCTAGTTTCATTTTCTAAACGCTTGATTCTCAGCGTTGCTTCATTTGCCGCCTCAAACTTTTCGGCTGCCACAGTTCGCAATTGGTCTATCTCAAGTTGCAAAGAGGCCAGCGATGGTGCAGCCCACAGCGGAGTTGGCTGCAAAATGAATAGCAGCACCATAAAGATGGTCAGCAACTTTTTCATAATGACTCCGCCTGTGAGCTCTTGTTAATTGAATACACTTTTAATTACCCGACTTTTGCTACGCCTCTTGAGATCCTAATAGGCACGCGAGCTAGACGTTTTGTTGCTGGCCCCAGAACCAAACTTCCGTCAGCCTCGAATTCAGAACCGTGGGCATCGCAGACCCAACCGTTTCCTTCCTGCGAGACTGTCACCTTCTGGTGTGGGCAGCTTAAAGAGAAAGCAACGTATGACTTTTTCCCAGTTCTTGTAATCGCAACTGGGTCTCCTTTGATGTCGCCAATCCCTACAGAACCGCCGACTTTAGAAAGTTCTGGAACACTCTTCAGTTTTACCGAAAGGCGCCCATTCCTTAATTTTCGCACTCCGTTGCTTGCTGATGCAGGAATAGTTCCTAGACCAGTTAATGCAAGAAGTGCGCACGCGCCCGAGAGCAATGCGCGACGGTTGATTTCACGATCCTGACTCATATTGTTTCCTTCCAGAGTTCGAAACCAATTATCTCTTAGCCTTGATTGCCGAATACAAACTTACATCAGCTGTTGCAAAAGCTAAATTTTCAGGGATTGAGCCTGTCGGCAACTCGAGTAATGACGACAGCGCTGCGCCAATTCCCGGAGCCAATGAAAGTGCAGCACCTTTATATGCCGTTGTCTTCAATGAAGCCATTCGGTCGTTTGTTACAACAGGCATCAAGGTCGAGGCATTTGTAATCTGTAGGACTGTTGTCACTTCGCCAGAACCTTGAGGAATAACAGCACTAATAGTTCCTTTACCCAGATTGATTATCGGATTCTTGAGTTGAACTTGCTTGTTGTTGGCAGAATTAAAGAAGACAATATTGCTGCCAACATGTTTTACGCGATTCTTTGATCCTGTAACTGGAATATGGAAGACAACTTGGCCATCCGCCGAGCTAATGGATTCTCCAGCAACAGCCGCTGTTGCCCCACCTTGAACGTAGAGCAATATTCCGAGCCCTTCCAAGGTGGCAGAAATTCCTGCCAAGGTTTTCATGTGAGTCATGCTCTGCCCTGGCTTTGCTGCATCAGCAAAGGCAACGTTCGAGCTTGCGACAAGACTAATTACAGTTCCTATACCTACAAGTGTTTTACGCATTTAAAATCTCCTTATTTTATTTTAGTTAGTAGTTGTTTCATGGATGTAATTTCTTTGCTTTGTGCGGATTTAATCGCCTTGGCAAGTGCCACGGCCTCCGCATTTCTGGAATCAGAGATAAGGCCAAGCATCTCAATCGCACCTTTATGATGTTTAATCATCAGTTGAAGGAATGTGCGATCAAATGCCGTACCTGTTAGGCGCTTGAGAGAACCAAGCTCCTTTGTGGTTAACATGCCAGACATTTTCATGTCATGGTCCATAGTCATTGAAGAATCTGTCGCTTTTAGCCAATACGTTAATTGGGATACTTCAGAACTTTGCAGGCTATTAATCTGCCGAGAAAGTTTGACTATGCCTTGATTGCGACTCTTCTTGAGGGCAGTTTCAGACATAGAAATCGCCTGCTCATGATGCGGAATCATCATCTGGGCAAACATGATTTCATCCATGCCCAAATTTTGAAGTGACTTAGCATGCGATGAAGCAGAAGCGCTATTTGGCGTCAGAATGACAACAAAAGATAGAAATGCACCAAAGATTTTTTTATACATTTGAATTCCTTAGTCTCGAAGTTAATTTTTGGACGAGATAAGGATTAGATTCGGATTATCCTTAACTTGAGATGAGTTAAATTCAAATAGCCCAGATTCTTTGATAGAAGCTGTGGCATAAGTAATTTAGGCTCAAAAAATTGCTTTACCTTGAAAATCGAGTTCTTTACTCGCAAGAAACGGAATGAGAGCAGAACAATAAATCCAACGACAAAACAAATTTCATAGTTGATTGAATTGCTTGTTGAATAATTTAAACCTTGATTACTAGAAGTTGCAGCGCTGGTTACCTGTTGTGAATGATCATGAGGTATTCCACCGTGACTATGTGGGGCGGCGGTTTGATTGGTAGTTGATGCCGATGATTCAACGTGGCAGTCAGGTGCTGCTGCAGTTCCTGCACTGAAGAGAAGTAAAAGCACAGCAAGGGGAAGGACCACCAAGCGCGCCTTCAAAACCCTGAGCAACATTCTGAAAGTTTAAAGGTCTAGGCAGATCATTTCTATCTGAAACACGCGCGTATCTAAATGAACTTAGATTTCTCGCAGGCTTTTCAAAGCTTCGGCAGAAAGAGCGTTATAGAAATGCCAACTATTTAGTTAAAAACTACGCGCAATCTGAGGGCCCATTTTCAGGACAATCAAAAGCACGATAACGCCATAGTTGATCAGGATGCTCGAAACTAAAAATGTGATTGTCCGACCACTAACAAGGTTGCGAACTTTTGATCCCCAAAATCCTTGAACGGCTGTCATCGTAACGGCGGCCCACCACATAGGTATCGTTGCAAACCAAACAACTAAACAGTATGGACAGAGAACCCCGATGTTATAGACGCTCTGGGAGAAGAGCCATGTAACAAACACCCAGGCCGCACTAAAACCGACAACTACACAACGCCAAAACCAAGGTTTGAATTTTGCTCCGGCAAAGATGCCAGCGCCGATAACAATGGGAACGATAAATCCGGCTACTCCGAGAATTGGATTTGGAAACCCAAATAATGAAGCCTGCCACCGGCCAAATAAATCTCCGCATGAAACGAAAGGGCTTATGTCGCATGAAAGCTTTTCGGTGGGATTCTGCAGCGAATGAATTCTTGCTACTAAAAGAGCGGTCGATCCAAACCAGCCGATAACTCCAAAGATTACGAAAATCTTTGCAAGTAAATACCAATTTTTATGAAGGCTTATTTTTTCGTCCGCAAGATTCGGGATGTCTTGTCCATTCACAGCCATGATGTAACTCTCCTCTTGCATGTAAGGACTGAAGGATACATTTACTCCTTTACTGTTTGTGCGGCAATTTCCTTCCGAATTTCATCCATATTTAACGCTGAAACTTGAGAGATTAAATCGTCTAACCCTGATGCAGGAAGTGCACCGGGCTGACTAAAGAGCAAGATCCCATCCCTGAAAATCATTAGCGTTGGAATAGATGTAATTCCAGCTGCAGCAGCCAGCGACTGCTCTGCTTCCGTATCAACCTTTGCAAATGTCAGATCTGGATACTTTTCTGAAGCGGCTTCATATACGGGAGCGAATGAACGACAAGGCCCACACCAAGCAGCCCAAAAATCAACTAGAACTATTCCTTCTTCGAGAATTAATTCTTCAAACTGGGCTTCGGTAACGTTAATTGCTGGCATTTTTTTCTCCTACTACTTCTTTCCGAACAATCTACTGAAGAAACCTGGTTCCTTGGGATCATTTGCATGGCCTTGGCAGCGGTCTTGCTTTGAAACTCCCTTAAGAGCAATTTCAATATGTTGACCACATCCTGACCACGTTGGCTTTTTGCATTTACGGCACGTTGTTCTACTACACATTATTTTCCTCTTTCATTTTAATTAACGGATAGAGATTTAGTTGACTAAAGGGAGCCCGGCATTTGCCCAATCAATTACTCCCCCATTGAGGTTGTAAAGGTTATTGAACCCAGCCTCGCGCATTACTTTTACAGCTTGGCCAGATCGATTACCGCTACGACAGTAGACCGCATAAGTTTTGCTCTTATCCAGAGCTGCTATTTCATTTTCGAAATTCCCACTTTGGAAATCAATTAATTGGGACCCTTCGATGTGTCCCTCGTTGAACTCACCAGGCGTGCGCACATCCAATGTCACAACTCCTTGTTCAGCGACTTTGCCCGTGAATTCGGAAACACTTAAATCAGTTGCGCTTGAACTAGAAGAGCAACCTGCTAAAAGGAAGACAACTGCAAGTGAAGCTATAACTTTCTTCATAATTCTCTCCTACGCCAGACTTAAGAATAGTTTTTGTAATTGAGCAGTTACTGCATCAGAATTATTCTTGCCTTCGACAATGCACTCTTTGAGGCTTGCTGAAATCAAGGTGAACGCAGCGGTGTTAACGGCCTTTGAAACAGCCGACATCTGCGTCACGATTTCTTCACAGTTACGGCCTTCTTCAAGCATGCGAGCAACAGCGCCAAGTTGTCCTTGTGCGCGTTTGATCCTCATTGCAATTGCTGCGACTTGCTCTTCATCTGATAAGACATGTGCAATTTTTTTAGTTGCCATAATCAGCACTTACAGCGATCTGTTTCAGAGACGCCAACTAATGCTTCGTCAATATGTTGGCCGCAACCTGACCAGGTAGCTTTCTTGCAGATATGACATGTAATTTGCGAACACATAATTAATCTCCTTAAAGATTCGGACTGGGAAATAGTAGCATACCCTGGGGGGTATGCTAGGGTATGGCAAGAAAGGGAGAAAATGACAATAAAAGTAATTAACATCGACACCCCCACACTTGGGGATCGTAGCTATATCGCCCACGATGGCAAGACTGCACTTGTTGTGGATCCGCAGCGGGATATTGATCGAGTAGAAAAAGTTCTTGATAATAACTCGCTCGAACTCGGAGCTGTCGTCGAAACACACATGCACAATGACTACGTTAGCGGTGGCCTTGTTCTTGCTAGAAAGTATCAAGCAAAATACATAACTAGCGCTGAAGATCCAGTTGCTTTTGAAAGAGTTGCTGCACATGATTTAGATGAGTATTCGATAGGCAACTTTGGAATCAGAGCTCTACATACTCCAGGTCATACATTTACTCACCTTTCATATGTTCTGATTGATGAACAGAGTAAACCAGCGGGAATCTTTACCGGTGGATCAATGCTTCATGGTTCTACTGGTCGCCCTGATCTATTGGGTCCTGATAACGCAATAAAGCTTGCGCAATTGCAACATGGTTCTGCTCATCGAATTGCTGATTTGCTTGAAGACTCCGCTCCAATTTTCCCAACTCATGGTTTTGGTTCGTTCTGTGCAGCTACTTCAACATCAGGAGATTCATCATCAATTAAGGATGAGAGAAAATCTAATCCCGCGCTACTGCTGACAGTTGAGCAGTTCGTTAGCGAAACACTTGCTGGTTTAGATGCCTTCCCTGCTTATTACAAGCACATGGGACCAGCTAATCTTGCGGGACCTGACGCCATTGATCTATCAGAATTGCCACGTCTTAGCACAGATGAACTTCTAAAAAGAATTGCGGGCGACAATTGGGTTGTAGATCTTCGTGATAAGGATGTTTGGGCTAAATCTCATCTCCTTGGAACTATGAACTTCGGGGTTTCGGGTTCCTTTGCTACTTATCTCGGCTGGCTTTTCCCTTATGAGAAAGAGCTTGTCTTGATTTCAAATAACGCAGGTGATTTATCGCTTGCACAACGCGAACTTGTCCGAATCGGCATCGATCGACCTGCCGCAAGTTACCTAGGTGAGATAGCTGACTTTAGCGACCTGACTACTACTGAGGTTGTTGAATTTAAAGATGTCCCACAGGCGCTTACAGATTCTGAAATAGTTGTCCTTGATGTTCGGCGCAATAGCGAACGAGAGGCTTCTCATGTTGCAGGAAGCCAACACATCCCACTTCATGAACTCTCTGTTCGAATGAGCGAGCTCTCCAAAGAAAAAACCTATTGGGTGCATTGCGCAGGTGCATATCGTGCCTCGATTGCAACGAGCATTGTGCAGAATGCAGGATTTAAGGTTGTCCTAATCAATGAGTCTTATGACAAAGCTTTGGAGGTCAAAGGGCTTGTTACTACAACGGGCGCGATTGATCACAATCCGGTTGCTACATCTGACATCAAAGCAAAGAAATAGGGGTAAGCAATGGAAACCGTAACACCTCAAGAAGCCCTTGAAATGGTTAAAACAGGAGTTGCTTACGGAATTGATGTGCGAGAGATTGATGAATGGAATTCGGGACACTTCGAACTCTTCACTCTCAGTCCGCTAAGTGAATTCGAAAGTGCTTCACTTCCAACAGATAAGCCAATTATTTTTATCTGTCGCTCCGGGAATCGTTCTGGTAAAGCATGTAACGCTGTCGAACCAACTGGCCTAAAGGTTATGAATATGTCTGGTGGAATGTTGGCCTGGCAAGAGGCAGGACTTCCAATGTCAGCTGTAAATGGCACGCCACTAATTTCCTAATTCATGAAAATATTTTTTGGATTACTCCTAGGTGCAAGTGTTGGGGCAACTCTCGGATTAATTGGCGCTGGAGGCGCAATCCTTGCTGTTCCTGGATTAGTCGCCGTTCTTGGTCTTTCAGCTACGGCGGCAACCACTAGTTCAACAATCATTGTTGGATCAGCAGCTCTTGCTGGTGCATTGCGACGTCGCAATACTGGAACTGTTGATGTAAAAATCGGATTAACGTTTTCAGCCATAGGAATAGTTGGAACCTTTATCGGAACCTTTTTGCTTAGAGTTATTCCCGAGAATTTGATAATGATTGCATTTGCGGTGATCATGTTTGGCGCGGGATATGCAATGTGTTGCAGAGAAAACCCTGAACCAAAAGCTGAAAAACCAAAGTGGCAATTAGTTGTTATTGCAGCCACTTTCGTCGGAATTTTGACAGGTCTGTTTGGTATCGGTGGTGGATTCATGATCGTGCCAGCGCTCATACTTTTCTTGAGAGTCCCAACGAAGGTCGCCGCAGGAACATCATTAGTCGCAATCACCGCTAACTCTTTGCTTGCGTTCGTAATGAGATATGAATTCTGGGATCAAATCCCAGTCCTAGAAATTGCTGTGTTCACAGTTTCAGCAATTTCTGCCTCATTAATTCTCTCCCCTGTCGCAGCAAAGTTAAATGCGAAAATTCTGCAGAAGATTTTTTCAGTAATAATAGTTCTTGTCGCGATATATACCCTGGTAACCAATTTCAATTAACGAAATAGAAGAGTCGCCCGATAAGCCGGAATCGTTTGCCTATTCACTTCCCAATCGACCCGCAAGACGGCCATACAAACCTGAGCTGTAGTCATTCATTCCTTTGACTTCAACGCTCTTTCCCAAGCGGTGATACTTGTCCAAGATGCTATCTAAGGCTGCAACGCTAGATGGATCCCATATGTGGGCTTCTGAAAAATCAATAACAATATTTTCTGGATCATCGGTGTACTCAAATTGTGTAGTTAGGTCATTGCTGGAGGCAAAGAAGAGCTCGCCTTTAACTGTATAAAGAACTGCCCCAACTCCGTCCTGCTCGCCCACTGTGCGAGTTGTTTCTGCGAAGTGCGCTACACGTCTAGCAAACATAACCATCTCTAAGATAATTCCAACAATAACACCGATTGCAAGGTTGTGAGTCACGATAACAACTACAACGGTAGTCACCATTACAAAGGTCTCAGTCTTTGGCATCTGCTTCAATGTAGAAGGCAGCACGCTATGCCAGTTAAAAGTTCCAACTGAGACCATGATCATTACGGCAACTAGTGCTGCCATTGGAATAGTAGAAACTAGGTCGCCAAGCACAACAACTAGGAAGAGAAGTAGAACACCTGCCATAAAGGTACTTATTCTCGTTCTCGCGCCCGACCCCTTAACGTTAATCATCGTTTGGCCGATCATGGCGCATCCGCCCATGCCACCAAATATTCCAGAGATTACATTTCCGATTCCCTGAGCAAAGGATTCGCGGGTCTTAGCCGACTTTGTATCTGTGATCTCATCGACTAATTTGGCAGTCATAAGTGATTCAAGAAGTCCGACAAGTGCCATAGCTAAGGCATATGGAGCAATAATGCTGAATGTTGTCATATTCAAAGCCACATTTGGAATCAGTAGCTCGGGAAGGCTCTGTGGAAGCTCACCTTCATCACCCACTGTCTGAACATTAAGCCCCCAGAAAATAACAATTGCCGAAACAATCACAATTGCAACGAGAGGCGCAGGGATAACAGAAGTCAACTTTGGCATTACAACCATAATGACAAGCCCTATTGCCACTAAGGCATAAGCAGGGATGCTCACTCCAATTAAGTAAGGCATCTGAGCCAAGAAGATTATAATTGCAAGTGCATTAACAAACCCAACCATGACACTTCTTGGAATAAAACGCATCAACTTTGCAGCACCAAGTACTGCTAAAAGGATTTGAAAAATACCCGCAAGAACAACTGTTGCAAGAAAGAAATCTAAACCGTGATCCCGTGCAACTGGAGCGATGATGATGGCTACTGCTCCAGTAGCGGCGCTGATCATTGCAGGTCGCCCACCAATCACCGCAGTAGTTACCGCCATGATGAAGCTCGAAAATAGACCTAATCGGGGATCTACTCCTGCCAAAATGCTAAATGAAATCGCCTCAGGAATAAGCGCTAGCGCAACAACTAATCCAGCTAGGACCTCCTTGGTAAGGATTTTTGGATTTCGAAGGGCACTTCGGACTGATGGGCTATTGCGCTGCATGGGATTCCTGACCAACTAAATTCAATATTAATGAGATTGATGGCTCAACTTACCGTTTTGTATTTAGCCCACCTAATTGGGAGAAGAGTCGCCCTATAAGCCGGAGACATTAAAGAGCGTCGAACTCAGCCTTACGTGCAGCCATCCAAGAATCCATTTCCCCAGATTTCATGAGCTCCATCATTGCGCCCATCGCTTCCATGTGAGGGCCATCGTTTGCTCCTAACATTTGCTTACCGTGTTGCTGGCTTTGGGCTGCGAGGTCATCAAAAGTTTCGCCCGAAAAAACTTGCTCACAAGCACCACCGAGTTGATTACATGTCATTGATTTCATGACGCAATTATTGCAGATTACTTGTTTATGAAAGAAGAGTCGCCCTATTTCTTGCCCTAATTGCCCCAAGATTTACCCTAAAATACAAACAAAAGTTTGTTAGGTTTTGGTAAGACTTATAAAAAGTTTTAGCGCATAAAGGAGCAAGCCCCGCACATTTCTATGCGGGGCCTACACATTGTGGAGAAGAGTCGCCCTATAAGCCGGATCCTGTGTTTCTTGCGAAACGATCACCATCCATCTAGATCTGCAATTGCTTACAGATTCAAGCAACCTACCTGATGACTCGAGCGAGCAGCTCTCAAGCGCCATCTTTTTGGTCTTGCTCCAAGTGGGGTTTACCTAGCCAATCACATCACTGCAATTGCTGGTGGTCTCTTACACCACCGTTTCATCCTTACCGTTATTGCTAACGGCGGTTTATTTTCTGTGGCACTTATCCCGCGGATTGCTCCGGGTGGCTGTTAGCCACCACTTTGCTCTTCGGAGTCCGGACTTTCCTCGGTATTTTCATAACGCGGTGATCCGGGCGACTCTTCTTTGTCTAATGGTACGGCAGATAAATTGCTTGTTGTGACCCTTTATTTAAGCGGAGAACGCTATGGTGCGTGCATGGCAACCGTAAATTTCTACGCTGCTGCAAGAGCGGCTAGCGGCCTGTCAGTATCCGAGTTCGAGGGACAAACGCTTGCTGAAGTAATTTCCGAGGCTTCGAAGAAATTCCCAAAGTTAGGGCAGATATTGCCTGGATGTTCTTATCTAATAAATGGATCAGCTACTTTAAATCTAGATATTAAAGTAAATCCATCAGATGTCATTGACATCCTGCCACGTTTTGCTGGTGGTTCTTAGCCGCCGATTGCCGACATAGGGCGACTTGGTTGAATAAAGCTTGGGTCATTGATGCCGTGACCTGGAAGCTTTGCCTTCACTGTTGAATGGAATTTAGAAACTAGCGCTTCAGTTTTTTCAGTTTTACTCATATCAGAACGCAATATTGAACGTAAATCAGTTTCAGTCATTGAGAAGAGACAGGAACGTAGTTGTCCATCGGAAGTTATACGGATTCGGTCGCATGCCCCACAGAATGGACGGCTCACACTTCCGATAATTCCAACGGTTGCAGGTCCGCCATTAACAAGAAATTCTTCTGCAGGAGCTGAGCCACGATATTCGACAGGAGTAAGGTCATAGTGTTCTGAAAGCTGCGCGAAAATTTCATCTGCCGTGATTAATTGTTCACGATTCCAAATTCCACCGGCATCTAATGGCATTTGTTCGATAAAGCGAAGGTTTAAATCTTCGGCAAGTGCCCACTTTAGAAGTGAAACCGCTTCCCCATCATTTATTCCACGAAGAAGCACTGTATTGATTTTAACCGGAAGCAAACCTGCTTCTTTGGCTGCTGCGATTCCGGCAAATACATCATCAATTCGATCGCGGTGAGTCATCTTTTTAAATACATCTCGGTCTAAAGTATCAAGGCTTATGTTGATGCGGCGAAGTCCTGCATCGACTAGTGGCTTTGCGAGCTTGGCAAGAACGAGGCCATTGGTTGTCATAGATAGCTTTGGGGCATTTCTAATTGAAGAAATTCGGGAAACGATTTCAACTATGTCTGGGCGAAGCATCGGCTCGCCACCAGTCAAACGAATTTCATCGATACCTTGCGAAACCGCTACTTCAATAATTTCAATAAGTTCGTCTGTATTTAAGAGATCTTTAGATGGAAGCCAAGCGGCAAAATCATGGGGCATGCAATATGTGCAGCGTAAATTGCAGCGATCGGTGAGCGATACACGCATATCCCGATGGCCTCGGCCATAGGTATCGATCAACTGTGTCATGCGCTATTCACCCATTCTGAAGTTCCATCTGCAAAGACTTGATACTTCCAAATTGGAAGTTCATCCTTGACGGTGGAGACGATTTCTTCGCAGGCAGCGAAAGCTGGCCCGCGATGAACTGCCGATACTACAACGGCAAAAGCGGTTTCACCGATTTCGATTGCCCCATATCGATGGGCCACAGCCACGTTTATAACGTCATGCTGGCCTGCAATGCGCTCAGTAATCTCTTCTATAACCTTCTGTGCTGTTGGGTGGACTTCATAAGTCAGCGATTTAACAGCCTTTTCAGCATCGTTATTTCTCACATCGCCGCAGAAGGTGGCTACTGCACCGGCCTGATCCGTCTTTACAGATTCCATCAGAATCTGTATTGATATCGGCTGATCAGTTACTAGGGCTGTGATCATGACCGGCCAGTTGATCGTGGATATGAGATGCAAGTCTTTCGATAATTGCTAGTCCATCTTTGGCACCACCTGGGGATCCAGGTAAATTTATGATTAAAGATTTCTTGGTTACTCCCGCTACTCCACGCGATAAATCTGTTGTGGGAACCTTATCTCGCGAAAAGGCTCTCAGTGCTTCATGAAAACCTGGCAAAAACTTTTCGATTAGCGGGATTGTTGCTTCGGGAGTGATATCAAACGGTGAAACTCCAGTACCGCCGGTTGTGACAATTAAATCTATTTCCAAATCGATCGCTGATTTTAGCGCTGAGTTAATCTGCGCTTGATCATCTGGAAGAATTTGCACATCGTCAATTTCATAACCAAGATCTTTTAAGCCTTGTAAAAGTATTTGACCGGAACGATCTTCGTATATGCCCTTAAACGCGCGGTTACTGGCAGTTATTACCACTGCGCGCTTCATGGACGTTTCCAGTGCCCGTTTCTGCCGCCATCTTTCTCTTCAACGCGCACGTTAACAATTGAGGCTCCAGGATCTAACGCTTTCACCATATCAATGATGGTAAGTGCGGCGATTGAAACAGCAGTTAGCGCCTCCATTTCAACACCTGTACGATCCGCAATTTTTACTGTTGCGACAATTGCTACTCCATCTTCGACCACTTTGATATCTACATTTACACTCGAAATCGCAATCGGATGGCAGAGCGGAATCAATTCTGGAGTCTTCTTAGCTCCCATAATTCCTGCGATACGCGCCGTTGAGATCACATCACCTTTTGGTGTGGTTCCGGAAACAATTAGTGCAAGAACTTCTTTGGACAGTAAAACTCTTCCAGAAGCCGTAGCGGTGCGAACCGTTTCGGCTCGGTCTGATACGTCGACCATATGCGCTTCGCCTTGCTCATTGAGATGAGTCAATTTCTCAGTCATGGTCGAATCTTAATCGCTCATCGGCTAAATGCACCTTTGAGTGGATTTCGAATTAGAACGAAGATGCCCATAGCGATGACAACCATCAGGAAACTCAAGGAGTAGGCGGTATCTGGGCTCACTTCAAGTTGTTGATATATCTGAATAGTCCAAGTTTGGGTAACGCCGGGCATAGATCCCGCAAACATCATCGTGGCTCCGAATTCTCCCAAAATGCGAGCCCATGCCAACAGTAAACCTGTGGTGATTCCATTACGCGCTTGCGGAAGTGCGATTAATCGAAGAAGTTGGCTTTGTGAAGCTCGATCTATAACCGCCGCATCTTCAATGTCTTCAGGTAACTGCGCAAAAGTGGATTCAGCAATTAATACTAGAAATGGAATTCCAATGAATAGACCTGTAAATACAACTGCCGTTGTTGTAAAAGGCATCTGCCATTCTGTGTGTTCATATATAAAAGTGCCGAGTACACCTTTGCGACTAAGCAAGCCAAGCAGAGCAAGTCCAGCAACAGTTGGTGGAAGTGCAATCGGAGCAAGAACTAGCGGACGAATAAATCTTGTGACTTTTGGATTCGATTTTACAAGCCACCATGCAAGTGGAACTCCAAGAATTAGTGAGATAGCGGCTGCGAGTATTGAAGTCCAAAGAGAAAGTTTGACTGCAGTTAGCGATCCATCATTTGTAATACTTGTGAAGAAAGTTGACCATGGAACCTTTATCACCAGGGCAATGATTGGAAGTGCAATTAGCAGGATGGCAAAATATGCAAAGGCGCGAGAGAGCGGATCAATGCGTCTTGAATTCACTGCACGAGCATATCTAATCAACTAAAGAACTGCGATTACTTAAGTGAATCTACCCGAAATCCAGCCTTTGCCAGCGCTAATCTAATTTCGGTGCTCTGCAAATATAGGTAAATCCTATTTGCCCAACGATTATTGCTTTCAAGAGCAGCCTTTGACATACCAATTTTATATTGGGTAGAAGCAGCTTTGGAATCCGCAAAGGTGATGGCACGAATCTTTGTTGGATTAGCGATTACATCAGTCTTATAAACAATCGCAGCATCAACTGCCCCAGCAAGTAATTTTGCAAGGGTGCTTGATGCCGAAGATTCATAAGAAACTGGCGCGCTTTTAATCCCACCTTCAGATTTAAGAACGCGATCTGCCGCAATTCCGCATGGAACGGTGCGCGCACATTGAATCCATTTCACTTTCCCATTTAGATCGCTAATTTTCTTGATACGCGAGGTTAAAGCAACGGCGAGCACAACTTGATTTACAACATAATCAGATGGGCTTGCTATCTCAGATCCTGCAGATGCCATACTGGATTCATCTGCTGATACGAAAATATCGAATGGCGCACCAGAATTAATTTGGCTGGCAAGTGTTGCCGAAGATCCATATGAAATATTTATCTTTACACCAGGGTGTGCTGCTACAAATTTCTTCGTTAAAACGGTGTATTGGCCTTGCAAGCTAGATGCTGCAAATACATTTATATTCTTGGGATTTGCCACACTGGCTGATTGTGGGTTTAAAAGGGTGATAAGAAGAATTGAGAGGCTAAGAGTGAAGCAAACTCCTTGCCACTTACGACGGCCTGCCTTCATATGATTGATTATGCCGCAATTCCAAGTAGCGGCGAGTAATCTTCCTGATATGCTTCAGCTCACATTTCATTAGGGGGCCAAAATGTCAGTTGAAAGCGATCTAGCACGTCAAGCGCTGAGTTCAATCTGGCAGGCACAGGGCGAAAAAATGGAAGAGCTCGATGAAGAGTGCAACCCAAATAAAGCTTGCCGCAATATGAAAGAAGTTACCTTCGAAGGATTTATCCAAGATGAAGGTAAATCTCTGGCTACTGCATGGCGCGAGACACTCATTCGTGATGGCAAGCTCGGCGGCGGAAGTATCGGCAGCCTGGTAGCAGAAAATAAACTCAAGTAAATAAACGAATAGATCTTTAAAATATGATTTCAACGCCTTTTGATTTGCTGACCGTCGATGAACTGACGACAGAGCTGCGCTCGATTGGTTATGTGGCTAATCGCGGCCTTGCAACCTCTCTTTTAATCTCAATGAAACTCGGCCGACCAATCCTTCTTGAAGGAGAAGTCGGGGTCGGTAAGACTGAGCTGGCAAAGAGTATTTCAAAGCTGCTTGGGCGCAAATTGATCCGCCTGCAATGCTACGAAGGTATTGATACTAATCAAGCGTTGTACGAGTGGGATTATGCGCGTCAGATGCTGCAAATCCGGGCGATGTCTGGCAATGAAGTTTCAGATAAATCTGTAGACGACCTCTTTGGATCTAAATTTCTTATTGAACGCCCGCTGCTTCAAGCAATCAAAGCTGGCGATCAATGCGTCTTACTAATTGATGAAGTCGACCGCGCAGATGATGAATTCGAAGCGTTTCTCCTTGAACTTCTCTCTGATTTTCAGATAACCATTCCCGAAATTGGAACAATCACAGCCGCATCACGCCCAATCGTAATTTTGACCTCAAACCGAACGCGTGAACTTCATGACGCGCTAAAGCGCCGCTGCCTTTATAACTGGATTGGCTTTCCTGCTCAAGATCAAGAAATCGAAATCGTAAAGTCACGTGTTCCTGACGTCTCTGATCAACTAGCCTCAAAAGTTGTTGGCACTGTTAACAAACTGCGCGAAATGGATCTAGAAAAATCTCCTGGGGTCGCCGAGACCATTGATTGGGTTCAATCGCTACAAGCAATTGGAGCAAGCGCTCTCAATGAAACTAACGCTGCTGAAACTCTAGGCGCAGTAATCAAGGGACGTGATGACCTCGAATATGTATCTGGCAACCTCGCGGAGATAGTAACTGATGCCTCTCACTGAGGGCTTTGACGAACTCTTTGTTGAATTTGCTCAAGAACTTAGATTACATGGAATGCTCATCGGATCTGATGATGTAATCACCTTCTGCAACGCAGTATCAGTCCTCGATGGAACAGATGTAATGGATGTCTACTGGGGAGGCAGAACAACTCTGGTTCGTCGCCGAGAAAATATTCCCGTCTACAACGAGATTTTTCAGCGCTTCTTCTTTGATAATTTGGAGGAAGAGGAAAGCGTGGCGAAGAAGAAATTTCGCGCGCAGGTCAGTACAACTTCGACTGTTGAAATCCCCGAAAATGAAAGAACCGAACAGGGTGATTCCAGCGATGATACGAAAATGGGATTTATGGCAGCAAGCCATGAAATCTTCCGTAATAAGGCTTTTAATGAATGTACCCCGCAAGAGCTACTTGCCCTACGCAAGATGATGTCGAATATTCGACTTAATCCACCTATCCGAAGAACTCGTCGTTTGATTTCGACCACCAAGGGTAAGAGATTAAATATGCGCAGAATCGTGCGCGAAAATTTACGCGCGATGGGTGAGAACCGAGAGATTTTCTACATCAAGAAGAAAGAGAAGTTGCGACCTGTAGTTTTTATCCTCGATATTTCGGGATCTATGGCTGACTACTCTAGAAATTTGCTACAGCTTGCTTATTCAGCACGAAGTGCAAATCAAAAAGTTGAAGTTTTCTGCTTCGGAACCAGACTTACGCGCGTCACTCGCTCTCTTTCACGGCGCAACCCTGATCAAGCGATGGAGCAGGCTGGTACCGAAGCTATGGATTGGGAGGGTGGAACGCGTATAGGCGATGCAATCAACACCTTCCTAAAAAAGTGGGGACGCGGACGAGTAGGCCGAGGTTCCATAGTTGTTATCTGCTCTGATGGACTTGATCGTGGTGATCCTGAGACGTTGGCAAAATCTATGGAAGCGTTATCTAGGATTGCTTATAGAGTTGTTTGGATGAATCCGCATAAAGGAGATGCCGACAGGTATGTCCCGACATCGATGGGAATGATCATTGCAGAACCATTTATCGACGAAGTTGTATCAGGACATAATCTAAAAAGTCTGGAAGACTTCAGCCGCAAACTCGTCTCAATAAGATAGGAATCACGATTATGAAGTTCAGCGTTTCAATCTTTGCCGAAGGTGATCGTGAAATTACACTTGAAGAAGTTGTAGAACTTGCCGATGCCGTAGCAATCCATAGCGGCTTAGCAACAGGTGCTGGCACAACTGGGTATGGCGCACAAATTATCGTAGAAGCCCCTAGCTCTGATATTGCAGTAGATGCCGCGCTGGTAATCTTTAACGAAGCGGTAAAAACCGCCAACCTTCCTGTCTTTGAAATTATTAAGGCAGAGACGATGTCTGAAGATCAAGACTGGGAAGATGCGCTCGAAGAATGATTCGCCTTGGATCACTGGCTGGGTATCCATTTGAAGGCCCCCGCGCACTAGCAGGGTGGACTCCCCCAAAAATTGCCGCTGTTTATGCGGTTATGTGCCTAAATGATCCAGAGAATAAACCACAAGAATTTTCCATAATCTATGTTGGCCACGCTGCTGATTTAAGTACTCAAGGCTTTCCCCTTAAGCATCCGCGATCTGCTTCATGGGTGGCGCGAGCTGGAAATAAATTTAATTTACATATTTGTTGGTTTGATATTCCGGGTGGTACCGAACGTCATCGCGAAATGATTGCACATGAACTAATGGCGGTATACGAACCAAGTTGCAATCTTGAAAAATATGACCAAGCGTGGAAAGACGAATGGATCGGTGAATACTCAAATGCATTCACCGACCCATTGACCACTGGTCGCGATCCAAATAATCGAAGCCAGTAAAAACTAATCTATCTTTACGCCAACGCCATCAAAGAGACGTGAACGTCGAGTTCCCATTGCTGGGAAATTTGGCTTTGGAGCTGCGTGCTCTGGTTCTGGCACATATGTAGCACCAACAACGATCGCCTCAGCGAAGCCATATAAGAGTGGAAGAGCGCCAGCGACTACGCCGCCAGTTCTATTGATCCGCTCAAGGCCAGGCTCGATTATGTCGGCATCACGCTTGATCTGCCAAACTAGATCTGCAGCCTCTTCTAGCTTGACTGCGACAGCGGCAAGCTTGCGGCCAACGATAAAGAGGTAGATCGCAAGACCTGCGATTAACGCGACGATATCGATTACTGAAAATAATTGCAGCGTTGTCATGAGCGCACCTTATCTAGAACTCGTCCAAGGAATAAGTGATGCTCAAGTCCTTCTGCAAGAACTGCATCTACGCCAACGGCGGTCTTATTGATTAGCTCTGTATTTGCAGTATTCGCCTGAGCTGCAGTGAGTGTCTGGCGAATCTGCGCAACGCGCTTATCGATAATGCGAACTAGCAAAACCAGGATTGTCAGCAACGCAGCAACTGCTACGACTACTACCGCACCAAGAATATTTGCGAGAACCCACAGTGAGTGAGTATTGGAATCCATCTTCTCAGCCTCCTAGTTTCTTGCGGCCACGATTAAGTCCGGCAACAATCTCTGTGGCATATGAGATTGTTGTATTAAGTCCTTTAAGGCCCGCTGTATTAACAACTGCGCCTTCAAGTCCGGCATTAATTCTTTGAGCCTGGCCACCAATTTTGTGAGCAAGCAAAAGGATTGGGACTACGAGAGCTACGACAACCAGTACAACTACTGTTGCAATGATGTAACCCACGAGCCAACCTGGGTGATTAGTAAAGTCCATCTGTTATCTCCCCTTAGATCGTTTCTGCAAAATCGCGTACTGGTTTGAGGCTAGCGTTGACTGATTTAACAACGCTAGGAACTGTTGCAGTCTTAGCAACAATTACTTGCACTCCGCCTTCAAGTGCATCGAGTGACTTAGTTACTGCACGTAAGTGCAAGATAACACGTGATAGACCTAGCGCTGCGGCAGCGATAATTAACGTTGCCAGAATTAGCGTGTATACAGCTTGTTGTGCCATTTCGATTCCCCTTATCCGAGTAACTTGGAAACTGGTCCGGCGTAACGAACCGCCCCGTGGGCAACTTCTTTAATTACGTTATCTGTCTTAGCAAGCAAAGCTGGTGTTGTATCGAGTTCGCCGATCAAGGCAACTCCTCCAGAAAGTGCATCATCTGCCGCACCGCGAATGCGCTCAAGTGGTCCAAGAACCATATTTAGCAGCGCAACGAGAACTGGGACGATTACAACTAACAGGATTAGATTTCCAACTCCCCATAGATTCATAAGTTTTCCTTTCTCTTTCGTTAGCGACGTGGTGCTGGTTGATATGGAAGGAAGAAGCGAGAAAATATTCTTGCTGCTGCTTTCTTCGCGACTGTCATTGCAATTGCAATACCGCTTGCCGCCTTTGGACCACCAACAGTATTTGGATCAAGGCCCATCTCGATTGCCTTCATACGCGCTTGCATGCTGCCGGCTGTCTGGTTAACCAAGACTGCGGTGACATCGGCGATAAGTCCACGACCGAATTGAGCAGCTGCACCGGAAACAACTAGATCAAGTGAAATCTTGACTGATGTCCCGCCAGCAACTGGATTCAGCGCTGCAATAAGTACTGCTTGCGCTTCTCCGCGCCCCTTCTTATCTGAGCCAGATGCATCGAGAGTAATTATCTTCTTAGCATTATCGCGGCTCTTAACCTTTGCCTGTCCTGCGAATTCAAGTTTTACTGGACCTGCAGATATGATGACATCTCCACCGTAGTGGTCGGTTCCAAGCTTGTCAGTGAGGTCAGCACCAGGGATACATGCTGCTAGTTGTGGAATATCATCAAAGAATTTCCATACATCGTCGATCGGTTGATCAACGACTATCGTCTGCGAGATTAGCATTTTGCCTCCTGGTTGATGAATGAGGGTGGATCTTTTTCAAACGCTGTGCGACATCCAGGCGCACAGAAGTAATAGGTCGTTCCTTCATACTCAAAGGGACGATTAGATTTTTCAGCAGCGACAGTCATTTTGCAGACCAAATCAATTACCTCGGTTGGCGCAGCCATCTGAAGCAGGTTTGGGGTTGACTTCCGAGTTAGCGATCCAGCGGCGCGGAGTTGAACTAATTGCGCGAGAATTGAAACTGCCATTTCACGATGAGTTGTATGTCCGAGATCTAAACCTGCTGGCAAGTTAACTTTGTCAATCTGAGATTTTGAGAAGCCACGATCTTCCAAATATGAAAGAACTGCAGCTCCACGTTTGCGTGATGCAACAACTCCGAGATATGCAGGATCTGCCGGAAGCGCCGTCTCAGTTGCTTCTTCATCACCATGACCTTGCGTAGCGATAATGACAACGGAAGATGAATTAACCATGCTCGTTGTGAAATTTGCAAAATCAAGAATCTGTACGCGCCAATTCATAACCTCAATTAATTGTTTCAGGGTAACCGCCATTGGCGAGCGCCCGACTATTGTTATTTGAGGGGACGCATTTACTGGTTCAACATAAATCTGAAGTGCGCCTTCGCTTTGGCATGCCATAGGAACTGTTAGGACTCCATCAGGAACATGCATTCCTAAAAAGTCAGCTTCTTGTCCCAGCCAAACCAATTGAGCTTTTCCGGAATCCATTACTTTCTTTGCTTCACGGATTAGGACTGGCTCGGCACAAGCTCCGCCAATCCATCCATGTAACTTTCCATCTGAAGTAATAATTGCTCGTGATCCACTCTGTCCAGAAGAAGGACCTTGACGCCAAACGACAGTCGCCATCACAAAAGATTCACCACTATTTGTGAGTTCGACAGCGCGTTCCATGACGCCCATGCCTTCTACTGGATTGAAAGACATTCTTAGTTGCCGCTCCGTACCGGTGGCATACCGTAAATATCTTTTCCTGTAGTAAGAGCTTCGTAGACGCGGTTAGGCATCAAAGGCATATCGATATTGCGAACACCCTTGTCCTTGAGTGCATCCATAACCGCATTAACGAATGCAGCCGGTCCACCTACAGTTGCGCATTCACCAACTCCTTTAGCACCGATTGGGTGGTGAGGGCATGGTGTGACAACTTCATAGAGCTCAAAGCCTGGAGTTTCCCAAGCGGTTGGCAACAAGAAGTCCATGTAGTTTCCGCCGATGATATTTCCTTCTTCATCGTAAGTTTGATACTGCATATTTGCCATGGCATATGCCTCGGTGAGACCACCCATGATCTGTCCTTCGACGATCATTGGGTTAATTCGAACACCGCAGTCATCGACAGCAACAAATTGCAATACATCCCAAACGCCTGTCTCGGGATCGATTTCAACCTTTGCAATGTAGCAAGCAAATGGCCATGTGAGGTTTGGAGGATCGTAGTAAGCAACATTCTCCAGTCCTGGTTCCATGCCATCTGGCATATTGCTATATGCAGCCATTGCGCAATCTTGAATTGTTACGCCACGTTCCTGATTTCCACGAACATAGAAGCGGCCAAGCTCCCACTCGATATCTTCTTCAGATACTTCGAGTAAGTGAGCTGCAAGTTTGCGTGCTTTTGCACGAACCTTGCGTGCAACCATTGCAATTGCGGCTCCAGCTACTGGTGTTGAACGCGATGCGTAAGTACCCATGCCGAATGGAGCGGTATCTGTATCGCCTTCTTCAACAAGAATGTCATCTGCGGGTATACCTAGTTCGTGAGCAACGATCTGCGCCCATGTTGTCTCGTGGCCAGTTCCCTGTCCACGCGAACCTGTACGCAAGATCGCTTTACCTGACATATGGATACGAAGTTCAGCAGAGTCAAACATCTTGATACCCAAGATGTCGTACTCGCGGCTATTGCCGGCGCCTAGTGGTTCAGTCATTGTTGAGATACCGATACCAAGAAGGCGTCCACGCTTTGCTGCCTCTGCCTTTTCGGCTGCAAAGTTCTTGTAGCCGATTGCTTCCAATCCGATATCAAGGCACTTCTCGTACTGACCAGAGTCAGTTAAGAATCCAAATGCTGTGCGGTGTGGGTGCTGTTCGTCTTTAACGAAGTTAACGCGACGGAACTCGGCTTGATCCATACCTAGATCATCAGCCGCTGCTTGAACCATACGTTCTTGGAAGAACATCGCTTCAGTAACGCGGAATGAACAGCGGTAGGCAACGCCACCTGGCGCTTTATTTGTGTAGTAACCAGTTGCAAACATATGTGCAGTTGGAATGTCGTATGCAGCAAATGCTGAGTGCATCAGACCAATTTTGAACTTAGATGGCTGTGCATCCGCAAAGAATGCACCGTGATCTGAAATTGTGTTCATGCGAACACCAAGGATTTTTCCATCTTTGCGAAGGGCCATCTCACCCTTTAGGTAGACGTCGCGACCGAAACCAGTTGAGGTTAAGTTGCCTGTCTTATCTTCAATCCACTTAACAGGCTTTTCAGTCAGAATTGATGCCAAAATCGCAACAACATAACCTGGATAGATAGGAACCTTATTTCCGAAGCCGCCTCCGATATCAGGAGAAACTATTCGAATGTTTTGTTCTGGAAGTTCTGCAACCATCGCAACTGCAGCACGCACAATATGTGGAGCTTGAGTTGTTAGGTAGACAGTCAACTTGCCTGTCGCACGATCGTAATCTGCAAGAGATCCACAAGTTTCCATTGGAGATGGATGTGTACGTGGGTAGTGAAGTTCGATCTTTGACACAACATCTGCATCTGCAAATGCATTATCTGTGCGCGCCTTATCGCCAATTTCCCAGTCGAAAATCTTATTACCGACTTGGCCTGCTTTGTCATCGCGGATCTGAACTGCATCCGGGGCTGCTGCCTGAACTGGGTTAACGATTGGAGGAAGGATTTCGTAATCAACGACAATCTTTCCGCAAGCATCTTTAGCGATATAGGGGTCATCAGCAATAACTGCGCAGACTTCTTGGCCCTGAAAGCGGACCTTATCTGTAGCAAGAACAGCTGCTGTGTCATAAGAAAGTGTTGGCATCCATGCGAGGTTACGTGCTGCCATCATCTCGCCGGTAAGGACAAGACGTACGCCAGGCATATCCCATGCTGCGCTTGTATCGATTGACTTGATACGTGCGTGAGCTACTGGGCTACGTAAGATCTCCATGTGGAGCATTCCTGGAAGAACAATGTCATCTACATAATTACCTTTACCGCGAATGAAACGGTTATCTTCAACTCGGCGACGGCTTGCGCCCATTCCACCAATTTTGACTTCGTTTAAGCTCATTATTTCCCGCCCCTGACCTAGTTGAGTTCCGCGCGCATTTTTTCGGCAGCCCAGAGAACTGCCTTGACGATATTTTGGTAACCAGTGCATCGACACAAGTTGCCAGAAAGTGCCCAGCGAATTTCATCTTCGGTTGGGTTGAGATTCTCTTCGAGAAGAGCCTTGGCTGCCATCATCATTCCTGGAGTACAGAAACCGCACTGCAGCGCATGCTCTTGCTTGAAGCCTTCTTGCAGTGGGTGGAGTTCGCTTGCAGATGCAAGGCCCTCAACTGTTTGCACTTCGTGGCCATCAGCCTGCACTGCGAACATTGTGCAACTCTTGATTGGGCGACCATCGAAAAGTACTGTGCAAGCGCCACAGTTAGTTGTGTCGCAACCTGTATGAGTACCTGTCAACTTAAATCCTTGGCGAAGCAAATGTGCGAGCAAGAGTCTTGGTTCGACATTTGCTGTGCGTGCTTCTCCATTAACATTTATCGTTACTCGGCGAACCGGAATATCACTAGCCGGAGGCGTATTTATCTCTTCATAAAGGCTCGACATATTTTTAGGCTACTTTCTGTGCGGAGTTGGCAACGAGGATTCTCTTAACAAATGTTTCAACAATATGGCGTTTGTATTCAGCTGAACCACGGTGATCTGTACGAGGTTCTGCCAAAGCAGCTACAAGTTGCGCAGCTTTTGCAATTGTTGCTTCGGTCAACTTCTGACCAATTAGTGCTGATGCTGCTTCATTGGCATCGATGGTCTTTCCACCAACACCAGCAAGTGCAAATCCGGCATTTAGAACTGTGTCACCACTCATGTCGAGCGCCACTGCTACTGATGCAGTAGCGAAGTCACCGACACGACGTTCGAGCTTTAAGTAACCACCGCGAGCAACGCCTTTAGGAGCAGGAATTACCGCTTCGATGGCAATCTCGTTGTAGTTCAGGGAATTTGCATATGGACCAAGTACGAAATCTTTCATCGCAATGGTGCGCTTGCCTTTAGGGCCTTGCACAACGATTGAACCGTGGAGTGCGATCATTGTCGCGGCCCAATCACCTTGTGGGTCAGCATGACAAACAGATCCAACAAAGGTTCCACGTGCGCGAACGATTGGATCTGCAACCAGCGGAGCTGCAGCTGCAATAGTTGGTTGACGCATTGAAATCTCAACAGACTTTTCCAAATGTTCGTGACGAACTAGCGCACCAATGTGGAGTGATCCATCGGCATCAAAGCGGATGTAATCAAGACCAGGAATATTGTTGATATCGACAATTTGATCTGGAAATGCAAAACGAAGTTTTAGCATTGGAACAAGGCTCTGTCCGCCTGCCAAAACCTTTGCATCACCCTTGCCAGCATCGAGCAATTTAATTGCTTCCACAATTGTCTTCGGAGATTCATATTTAAATCTTGATGGATACATATTTAATTTCTCCTAATCGAGTTTCCGGTTACTTGCTCTTTTTGTCTTTTACTGCAACTGGCATTGAATCTGCATCTGGGTTTGGTCGCGGTTCTTGATGTGCTGGCCATGGGCCTTGCACTGGTTGACTTGCTACTTTCAAAAATTCTGTAATTTGTGGCCACGCCCAAATTGTTGGACTATCACCAGTCTTTGGTGAGTTCTCAATGAGTTCAAATAAACGAGGATTGCCACGTTCATTTCCGGTAGATTCAACGGCCATGGATTTCCCTCTTCCTATAATGTGTGGAGAAACCTAACATCCAGGACTAGCACCCGCAAGAAGTTTGCAGTTAAAAACGAACAAATTTGAACTGTTATCTCTTTGTTATAGGTTCACAATTCGAACTACAGGGCGATCTACAAGCCGCCGGTCAGCCCAGCTAGATCCTCGGGGGTATCTACATCTCTCCCATTTGCCAGGTGGTCGAGGGCGATAAAGAAGACATCGTCTCGTCCTTTGAGAAAATTACGGGCTCCAAAATCTCCAGTAGCGCTCTCCATAATTTCTTTCCAATATTTTCGTGCAAATTTGACTGGATGACCTGGCTTTCCATCAAAAGTTCCCATAACAACTTCTTGAGCAGAGCCAGCCACTGCACGAATCGCAGCTGAAGTCATTCCGGGGAGGTCCACCAGTGAAATTATTACCTGATAATAGTCTGGATTTTTTAGTATCGCTTCGAGTGCGACACGAAGCGAACTTCCCATTCCAGTCTGCCAATCTGGATTTATCAGAACTTGCGCGCCCGGAACTTCACCCTGCCATGCTCCAAGAACAACGTATACATCTTTAATGCCGCCATCATGAAATACGGTCACCGCTCGATCGACTAATCGTTGACCATCTATTTCAATGGTTGCTTTTGGCCCACCCATACGTGAGCCCGACCCAGCGGCCAAGATAATTCCAACTTGCATCGCTATACTTTACGTCATGCGCGAAATCATTCAAGAGGTTTTGCCATCTTTTAACTCCAATAAACCATTTGCTCTTGCAACGGTAACTCGCACTTGGAGCTCAGCTCCTCGACCAGTCGGAGCAGCAATGGCGGTTCTAGATTCAGGCGAAGTTATTGGAAGCGTTTCTGGTGGTTGTGTTGAAGGCGCAATTCACGAGGCATCGCTTGAAGTCCTTAAGACAAAAATTTCTCAATCTGTAACTTATGGCGTTAGCGATGACAACGCCTTTGCCGTTGGATTAACTTGCGGCGGAACAATTGAGCTTTATATTCAATATGTAGATCAATCCACATTCCCTGATTTTGCTGACGTGGCAAATAAAATTGAGGAAAAGCAGGCAGTTGCTGTAGCTACGCTCGTAAATGCCAAATCCGGCATTGGTGCGCGCATTGTCCTCACTAAAAATGAGGCAGTTGGGTCACTCGGAAATTCACACCTTGACCATGCAGCCATCGAAGGCGCCCGCGCGCTCTTGATGCATGGAACAACCAAGACTCTAAAGCTTGGCCCAAATGGTGAAAATCGTATGGATGACGTCTCAGTATTCGTTGAATCATTTGCGCCAGCGCCACGCATGATCATCTTCGGCGCCATCGACTTTGCCGCAGCAGTTGCGCGCATCGGAAAATTTATGGGTTACTACGTGATCGTTTGTGATGCGCGCGAGCTCTTTGCAACCAAACGTCGATTTCCAGATGCTGATGAGGTAATTATTGATTGGCCGCATCGCTATCTTCCAAAGGTTGAAGTTGATGAAAGTACCGTTATCTGTGTACTTACCCATGATCCAAAATTTGATGTACCAGTTCTTGAGATTGCGCTCCGCACCAGCGCCGGTTATATCGGTGCAATGGGAAGTAGGCGCACCCACGAAGACCGACTCTTAAGACTTAAAGAGGTTGGAATGACTGATGCTGAACTTGCCAGACTTAAATCCCCAATTGGTTTAGATCTCGGTGGAAGAACACCGGAAGAGACTGCAATTTCTATTGCCGCAGAAATTATCTCGAATCAGGTAGGCGGAACCAATCAACCGCTAACTAAAGGCTCGGATCCAATTCATAAAGCATCCCTTGCCAGCGAGGATGAACCCGCACCTGTCATTAATTAAATAACTAGATAAACGGAATCCATCTCGCAGTTGTGCCCGCTGGATTTACTCCAGGGTTAATTAGCGCAAATCCTTGAGCATGAGCTACTCCACGTAACATCGCAGAACCTAGGTATGCAGTTGGTGTAAATATCTTGCCATTAACCGTTCCTGGCACCAGTCGAGAAAATCCCTCGGGGGTCGTAAGTGAAGAAGATAGTTCAACTTCTGTTACTTCTTTTCTCGATCCACCGAGCAATGATGCAATCAATGGCTCGCCAAATGAATATAAGGCTGCCAGTGCCGATTGCGGATTTCCTGGAAGTGCGAGGAAGGCTATATCTCTGCCGCCTTTTGCAACACGGGCGAGCAGTACGTGATAACCAGGACGCACCTTTGCGCAATCAATGACCATCGTTGCGCTTAAATTATTTAGCGCCGGCTTTACATAATCCCGCGGGCCATCAGCTGTTCCACCAGTTGTGATGATTAAATCAACCGAGTCGAGCACCTTTGCAATTTCGGCGTTAAGTACATCGAGATCATCCTTAATAAATTCTGCAGAAAAAATCGTCACACCCATCTTGGTAAGCAAAACTGGTAACTGCGGGCCGAGTGAATCTCGAATTGCACCATCAATTGGGACTCCCGAATGGATTAGTTCATCACCAAGAAAAAATATTGCTACCCGCGGTTGAACCGCGACTTTTATAACGTCATGTCCTGTGGCAGCAAATAAACCTGCCATCGGAGGAGTAATCCGCGTTCCTGCTGTTACAAGTACATCGCCGATCTTGCTCTCCATACCTGCTGGGCGAATATTTGCACCAACTTCTATTTCACCGAAGATTTGCCCATCTTGTTCCGACGCCTTCTCCCACGGGATAACAGAAGTTGTTCCGTGTGGAATTACGCCGCCCGTTGCGATTGCCAGACACTGCCCGTAATGAAGTACATCTGACGAAACTTTTCCGGTCAGAACTTCGCCCATGAGTTTCCATGGTCCGTCGCCAGAGACTGCCCAACCATCCATCGAAGATGTTTCAAAGGCTGGCAGATCGCAAAGTGAGAGGACATCCGCTGCTGTATACCTATCTATTGCATCAGTCAGCGCTACTTCTTGGGCGGCAAGTTTTGTAAAGCTATGGGATGCAATGTCGAAGGCTTGCTCCCACGTACCTTCACGCATGAAATCTACTTCTTATCGTTCAGTTGCTTTTCGAGGGCGTTGATTCGCTTATGCAATTTTGAATGGTAAATAACCATCGCGAAATCAACTACGACCATTGTGCCCATAAGGATCCACATAATATTCATTGCTAAATTATCTGAAGAACTGTGATCCATATCCATGGAGGTATTAAACACCCTTCAAGACTGCGATCGCTTCGGCGAGGATCGAGATCGCTATCTCATCAGGAGTTGTGGCTCCAATATCGAAACCAGCAGGTCCGTGTACGCGTGAAATATCAGTTACATCGCGATAATTGAGCCAATCCTCACGATTTTCTTGCATCTTTTTAGATCCAAGAGCACCGATATAACCTGCTTTGCTTTCGAGGGCGTATTTAAGGCAATTACTTGAACTTTCTACATCGTGGCCCATAATCACGGCACAGTCCATGGGCGAAAGCGTTGCTGTAAATCCCATAAATATTGAAGGCCGTGGATCTACAGAGACATTCCAACCAATGCCTTGGGCAGCCTTTGCGAGTGCATCTGCAATTGGTCCGGTTCCTGCAATAACAAACTTGGTGATTGGATGGTAGATCGTCACAATTCGATCACCAAGGTTTAATACTGTTGATTTATTCTTGCTGAACTCTTCGGCAATTTGTGGGTCTGCGGCGATTATGGTTACTGAAGTAAAATATTCAGTCTTCACGATTTCATCTCCCGCAATGTGGCACACGATAGCAATTGATTCACGATCTAAGAATGATTGCCAGATTCCAGTTTCAATGGCGCTAGATGGCATCACCGCAAATTGAAGAGTTGTACCGGCTGGCAAGTTCGAAATAGTAGATTCAAAATCAGATACAACTCTGGTGATAATTCGACCGGTAGATAACTTACGAGTTGCAAGTTCAATTAAAGGGCCATCGAAGGCTGAACTAATAAGACTTCCAATTTTGCCGCCACCAGGTGTCATCGCGATCGCATCAAAGCTCATGGGTACGACCGAGTCCGTTGAAGAAACTAGCCATGCAATATCAGCGCGAGTATTACTGCTAACGCAAGCGTTAACGCTTAAGGCTATCTCATACATTCCGCGATTGTAGACGATGAGAATGGTTTATGTCGGGACAGGTTTGGTTACTTATCGCCTTTGCCCAGAGCTACCTTAATATTGCGCATAGATATGCCTGATTTCTCTTCGGCGGGCTCACGAGCTTTATCTTGTTCGCTCATCATCCAATCACCGAAACCAATTTTCTCTAACTCGGCAATAAATCCTGCCAAATCAAGTACTCCTTCCCCAGCTGGCGTAAATAGATAGTGATCTTCAACAGCCTGATGCATTGTTTCAAATTCTCCATTGACTAGCTTTGCCAAAACTGCAGCATCAACATCCTTGATATGTACGTGGGTGACACGGTTTATTCCTGTGCTGTTAAATGAAATAAAGAAGAGTCGCCCTATAAGCCGGATCCTGTGTTTCTTGCGAAACGATCACCATCCATCTAGATCTGCAATTGCTTACAGATTCAAGCAACCTACCTGATGACTCGAGCGAGCAGCTCTCAAGCGCCATCTTTTTGGTCTTGCTCCAAGTGGGGTTTACCTAGCCAATCACATCACTGCAATTGCTGGTGGTCTCTTACACCACCGTTTCACCCTTACACATTTGCATGTGCGGTCTATTTTCTGTGGCACTAATCCCGCGGATTTCTCCGGGTGGGCGTTACCCACCACCTTGCTCTACGAAGTCCGGACTTTCCTCGGTCCACCTAGAAATTAATCTGGGCGCAACGCGGTGATCCGGGCGACTCTTCAGTGCGCTAATAATACGGGCAATTTGTGAATGGACTGTCCAATTATTTTGTTAACTTTACGCTGGCTAATAGGCTCTGCTGTATTAACGCACGATTAGCGGGGGAAACATGACGCAATCACCTTTCTTGTTCATGAAAGAGAATTCAAAAACTGTTCTTTGGAATGACTCTGCGGATCCGAAAGAGTTAAAGGAAGCACTTACTTGGGGAATCGTTGGTGCAACATGTAACCCGGTTATTGCGCTCAGCGCGATAAAGGCCGATGAAGATCATTGGGTTGGTCGCATTAAGAAATATGCGAAGGCGAACCCTACTGTCACTGATGATGAAATCGGTTGGGCAATGGTTAAAGAACTTTCGATAAATGCAGCGAAGTTGCTTGAAGCTGAATTCGAAAAATACAACGGACGCAATGGTCGTCTTTCAATACAGACCGATCCCCGCAATTTCCGTAACGCTAAGGCTTTGACTGAACAGGCTTTTGAATTCTCAAAGCTTGCAAAAAACATCATTGTAAAGATTCCAGTAACCACTGAAGCGATTAGCGCATTTGAAGAAGCTACTTACTTAGGTGTCAGTTTGAATGCAACAGTTTCGTTCTCGGTTGCACAAACTGTCGCAGTGGCCGAGGCCATCGAACGTGGATTGAAACGTCGCGAAGCCGAAGGTTTAGACATTTCTCAGATGGGCCCGGTATGCACAATCATGGTTGGCCGTGTTGATGACTGGGTAAAGGTAAGTGTTGAAAAAACCGGAGTTTCAATCGATCCAGGATCACTTGAATGGGCTGGCGTTGCAGTATTTAAGAATGCACACAAAATTTACAAGGAGCGCGGATATCGCACTCGCTTGTTATCTGCGGCATTTAGAAACCATATGCACTGGAGTGAAATTATTGGTGGCGATGCAGTTATTTCTCCACCATATGCCTGGCAGGTTAAGGCGAATGAGAGCGGCATCATTCCAAATCCAAATAGCGTTGAAGAACCAATGGATCCAAATATTTTAAATCCGATGCTCGAAAACATCCCAGAATTTCGGAAGATGTATGACGCTGATGGTTTGAAGGTCGAAGAATTCACGAACTTTGGTGCGACGCTTCGCACTTTGCGTGGCTTCTTGCAATCTGTAAATGATCTCGAAAGTTTTGTTCGGGACGTAACTGTACCAAATCCAGATAACTAAAAAGCAGAAATTATTTCAGGTGGCTTCGCTCGCTCATTCCCCGAAGCGCACGCAAGCCATCCGAAGCCCAAGTATTTATTGTTGTAATACTGCAAGGCAGAACATCAAGATGATAAACGCTTTCAAGTGGCGCACCCAGGGCAGCAGCAACCAAAGTTCTAATTACATAGTTGTGTGTAACAACGATAATTGTTTTCCCCGGATGTTCTAAAGCTAAATTAGATAAAGCTAATTCGGATCGTGCCGCTACATCTTCGTATGATTCGCCTGTTGTGCCCGCGACAGCGCCTGCGCTTGAAACCCAGGAAAGCCATTCGTTTGGATAAAACTCTTTTACTTGTGGGATTGTCAGGCCATCCCACTCGCCAAATCCAGCCTCGCGCCAAGCTTCATCATAAGTAACTTTTAAACCCGTTGCTTTAGCAATCACATCTGCAGTCTGCTTTGTGCGAACCATTGGTGAGGCAATAATTAAATCGGCATTGCGGGCTGCAAGCTCTTTACCTACTGCTTCTGCTTGCGCGAGACCTTCAGCACTTAGTTCAGGATCTGAACCATCGCCACCAGAGAATCTGCGTTCTGGCGTCAGAATAGTTTCACCGTGTCGAACAAAGTAAATGGTTGTTGGCTTTTCGCCAGATACCAGACGTTCAATCAAAAAGTTTTTCTGAAGTGGGGCATCAGTTCCGACATCGCCATCAAGTGCTTTATTGGCCAGACGATCAGCGTGCGAATTCTCATCACGAGGAATCCACTTATAAGTAACTAATTCATGTGGATGTGCCTCTCGTGCCAACTTAGCAAGTTCGCGCATATCTGGGTGTTTGATCTGCCAACGCCCGGACATCTGTTCAACAACTAGCTTCGAATCCATTCTGGCTTCTACCATTGCAGTTGAATCAATCTCATTTACCTTGCGAAGGGCAGCAAGTAATCCGTTGTATTCAGCCACATTGTTTGTTGCAACACCGATTGTTTCAAAAAGTTCGTGCAAGATCTTTCCGTTTTCTGAAACTACAGCACCGTATGCCGCAGGACCAGGATTGCCTCGTGATCCGCCATCAGCTGAGATAATAAAAGCGCGGGCCATTTAAATTCGAACCAATATTCGTCGGCATTCCTCGCATCGCAATACTTCCTCTGAATCCAAAGATTTGATGCGCTCCATCTCAACAGCATTGATTGCAAGCCGACAGCCATCACAAGTATTTCCGATTAGCAAGGCGGCCCCAACTCCCCCGCCATTACCCTTAATTTTTTCATAAACTTCTACCAACGCGGCATCAATCTTGGGAACCAACAACGTCCGCTCAGACTTCTTCAGAGCAATTTCGCGATCAATTTCAGTAACCGCATTTTCAAGTCGAATATTTAATTCAAGTTCTAACTTCTTCAAGCCCTCTTCATCGCTCTTGATTGTCGCCACTTTTTCTTTGGCCGCATCAACAAGCATCATGATTTCAAGTTCGCCATCTTCGAGTTCGGCTTTCCGCTTTGAAAGCGTGGCAATCTCGTGCTGAAGCTGTTCTAATTCTTTTGGCGATGCGCTTCCACCAGATAGACGAGCCTCATCTTTAGCCATGCGATCTGCAACAGATTCCACATCAACTTCGCTTCGGCGTAAATCAATAGTCACATCAGCAAGTTCAGCTTCGGCAGTTGTAAGCAATTCTGCGCTAGCCGCGAGACGAACATGGATTGCGGCTAGCTGTTCGCGTTCTGGAAGAGTCTTTAACTTGTGAGTCGCCTGCATAATCGCAGAATCAATACGTTGGAGTTCAATCAGATTATTCTGGTCAGAGACAGAGGCTTTCATACTCAACCTCTCTACTCAACGAAGGTGGTCTCGCCTAAATATATGTAATTGTTTAATTCTGGTGGGCGGTGAGGGTTTCGAACCCCCGACATCCTCGGTGTAAACGAGGCGCTCTACCACTGAGCTAACCACCCAAAACTTACTGCCGCACTCTACCTGCAGATTGGCAGTATTAGAAATTCAGTGCTTAATTTATTCGGATTATTAAAGTGCTGCGAGCGCAGCCTTGTAATCTGCCAAGTTACGCGCATCTCCTAGGCCATTTACTACCTGCCAGCGAAGAATTCCGGACTTATCAATTACGAATGTTCCACGAATTGAGCAACCGCGATCTTCGTTGAAAACACCGTAAGCCTTTGCAACTTCGCCATGCGGCCAGAAATCAGCAAGTAATGGGAATTTGTAGCCCTCATGCTCTGCGAAAGCTTTAAGTGAATACATTGGGTCACAAGAGATTGCTACTAATTGAACGCTTTCATTCTGAAATGCACCAAGGTCATCGCGAAGTCCGCAGAGCTCGCCGGTGCAAAGTCCGGAGAATGCAAATGGGTAGAACATGACTACAACGTTCTTTGAACCTTTAAAAGATGAGAGCGAAATATCAGCGCCATGTTGATCTTTTAAATTGAACTCTGGTGCTGCTGACCCGATTGCTAATGACATCTGCTCTCCTCGTTATTTACGACTGGCTTTTCTGGCAACTAATTTGGTTGCTGTCCAATCGCTTCCGATTGCAAAGGATATCGTCTGGGCAAGGCCTGCGATTGGTGCGGCCTCTTGGATATCACTTGGTTCTACGTGGCCATCGCGACCTACTTTTGGAGTAAACAGCCAGATTGGGCCAGTCTCTTTTAAATATGTGAGGCCATCCATCAAATCATCGACGAGATCACCATCACCATCGCGCCACCAGAGTATTACTGCATCTACAACTTCAGTTGTGGCATCTTCAATAAATTTTGTGCCAGTTCGCTTTTCAATGGCACTTCGAAATTCGTTGTCACAGTCGGAATCGAGACCGACTTCTAGAATCAACTCTCCTGGTTCAAGAGCGAGACGTTCAACTATTTGATCGACCCCCATCGGGGCTATTCCTCCTAACTCGTCTTATCAGTCGTAGGCGATTTACCTATTAGGTCTAGTTTGGACTAGTAGGAGAAGTCCACCGAACCTTTGGCAATTACGCAAGAGGAAGGGCGACCTGGGTGGAAAGTTCATGCCAAATTCGTGGAAAGATACTGCCATGAGCACAAATGACCAGGCCCCTGACCATTTAATCGATCAGCTTGTCGATACCGATCCACAGGAGACAGCTGAATGGACCGAGTCCCTCGACGCGGTTCTAAAGAATGCCGGTCCGGTCCGTGCCCGTTATCTGATGCTTGCAATGCTGGATCGCGCAGGCGAAAACAATCTTGGTGTTCCTGCGCTTCGCGCAACTGACTACATAAATTCAATTCCACCTAAGCAAGAACCAGAATTTCCTGGTGATGAATTTATTGAACGTCGCATCCGGGCATTTATTCGTTGGAATGCCGCAGTTATGGTGCACCGTGCACAACGTCCTGGTATCGGCGTTGGTGGACATATTTCTACATACGCATCTTCGGCTTCACTTTATGAAGTTGGTTTCAACCATTTCTTTCGCGGCAAGGACCATCCGGGTGGTGGAGATCAGATTTTTTATCAAGGCCATGCAAGCCCAGGTATGTATGCCCGCGCATTTCTTGAAGGTCGCTTAACTGAACATCAGATGGATGGTTTCCGCCAAGAACTTTCACATGAAGGTGGCGGACTTTCTTCATATCCACATCCACGTTTGATGCCAGAGTTCTGGGAATTCCCAACAGTTTCGATGGGACTTGGTCCAATAAATGCAATCTATCAAGCACGCTACAACCGTTACTTACAAGGTCGTGGACTTAAAGATACGAGCGATCAAAATGTTTGGGCGTTTCTCGGTGATGGTGAATGCGATGAACCAGAAACTCTTGGCGCAATTAGTCTTGCTGCGCGCGAGGGCCTGGATAACTTAACTTTCGTTATCAACTGTAATTTACAGAGACTTGATGGACCGGTTCGTGGAAATGGAAAGATTATTCAAGAACTTGAATCGATTTTCCGTGGTGCTGGCTGGAATGTAATCAAAGTTGTTTGGGGCCGCGAGTGGGATGAACTCCTTGCAATGGACCGTGAAGGCGCGCTTGTAGATTTGATGACTAAGACAACTGATGGCGATTTTCAGACATATAAAGCCGAATCCGGTGCTTATGTTCGCGAACATTTCTTTGGGCGCGATCCACGCACTGCTGCGATGGTTGCTGATTGGTCAGATGAAAAGATTTGGGCGCTAAAGCGCGGTGGACATGATTACCGCAAATTATTTGCTGCATACAAGCAAGCTTCAGAACATAATGGCCGGCCAACTGTAATTCTTGCAAAGACAATTAAGGGTTGGACTCTTGGCTCGCACTTTGAAGCCCGAAACTCGACTCACCAGATGAAGAAGATGACGCATGAAGATCTTCTAGCATTCCGTGACACCTTGTTTATTCCGCTTACCGATGAACAAATCAATGCCAAGGCTCCGCCTTATTACCATCCTGGTGTTGATTCACCTGAATACAAATACATGATGGAACGTCGCACAGCACTGGGTGGTTCAATGCCATCTCGTCGTAAGGATTCTGCGCCACTTGCGCAACCGCCAATCGAAGCCTTTGATGCAGTTACTCGTGGTTCTGGCCAACAAGAGATTGCAACAACAATGGCATTTGTTCGCTTGCTAAAGGATTTGATTAAAGATCCGGGCATCGGCAAGCACTTGGTCCCGATCATTCCGGACGAAGCTCGAACCTTCGGTATGGATTCATTGTTCCCATCACTAAAGATTTACTCACCTCATGGTCAGAATTACACATCAGTTGACCGCGAATTAATGCTTTCTTACAAGGAATCAACCTCTGGCGTGATTCTGCATGAAGGTATTAATGAGGCTGGCTCGACTGCATCATTTACTGCTGTGGGAACGTCATATTCAACACACGATGTTCCAATGATTCCTATTTATATCTTCTACTCAATGTTTGGTTTCCAACGCACCGGAGATGCTTTCTGGGCTGCTTCTGATCAAATGGCACGAGGCTTCGTAATTGGAGCAACTGCAGGACGAACCACGTTAAATGGTGAAGGTCTGCAACACGAAGACGGGCACTCACATCTTCTAGCTTCAACAAATCCAGCAATCGTCTGTTACGACCCAGCCTTTGGCTACGAACTTGGCCACATTGTTCGTGATGGTTTAAAGCGGATGTATGGTGAGAACAGCGAGAATATTTATTACTATCTAACTGTTTACAACGAGCCATATGTTCAACCAGCACAACCTGATGATTTGGATGTTGATGGCCTGCTTAAGGGAATTTATCTTTACTCTCAGGCACAGCGCGGAAAGAAGAAGGTCCAACTTCTAGCTTCCGGCGTTGCTATGAACTGGGCAGTGAAGGCGCAACAACTTCTCGCCGATGATTGGGGCGTTGCAGCAAGTGTTTGGTCGGTAACTTCTTGGAACGAACTTCGTCGTGATGGTTTAGCGGTCGATCGTCATAATCTGTTAAATCCAGATGATAAGAAATCTGCTTACATCACAAAGAAATTGCGCGGCCAAGATGGTCCAGTAATTGCAGTTAGCGATTTCATGCGTGCGGTGCAAGATCAGATTTCACCTTGGGTTGAGCAAGACTTCTATTCACTTGGAACAGATGGCTTTGGACTTTCAGATACGCGCGGTGCGCTGCGTCGCCATTTTAAGGTTGATGCCGAATCAATTGTTGTTGCAGCACTCTCAAGACTTGCCGACGCTGGCGAGGTTAAAGCGAAGGTTGTCCAACAAGCTCTTGATAAGTATCGTTTAAGCGATATTAGCGCTGCAGATCCAGGAAATACTGAGGGCTCTGGCTGAAATTAGCCTTTAGAGTCTTTTCCAAGATTTGCAAGTTTGGCTATTGCTAAAAGCATGAGTGCTGGAATCATTAAAGCAACTGTTACGGATGTTGCTTGAGCAACCCAGGCGATAATCACTTTTGCAAAGAAAGTCGCGATGGTTTGAGTCAGACCCAACTGAGCAACTACTACGCTACTTGGAAGCGAAGAATTTCTAAACGAAATTGCAAATATCGTTGGTGCAAGAATTGATGATCCGAAACCAGCAAGTGCAAAGCCGATTAAGGCAACGATAAATCCGAGGATACGATTGCTTTGTGAAATCCAGGTTCCGAGCGAGATACAAACTGCAAAACCAACTCCGCCCAAAATCGGTAACTTGGTTAATAATTCCCGCTCACTCCACTTCACGGCAAGCCATTTTGCATTAAACCTTAGAATAATTGTGGCGCTGATAAAAACGGCATAACCAAAAATACTTGAAGATGGACTCATATTCAATGTGTCTTTTGAATAGATAGCAGACCAGTCTTGAATTGAAAATTCAGTCTGCATTGCAAAGACCATGGCAAGCACAATTATTGGCTGAAACTTGAGGGTTTTCGCAATCTTGATTGGTGAAAGATTTGGGAAAGCATCTGCCTCCTCATTCTTCTCTATGAAATAAGGGGATGATTTAATAACCCCATACATGGTGAGCGCCCACATCGTTGCCACTAAAACACCAATGTGCCAAGACAGTGTCACATAAGGCGTAATAACGATTGCAAGAATCGAGGTTAAAAGTGCACCAAGGCTCCAGAGCCCATGAAGTTTGGGAAGAATTAATTCACCAATCTCCTCCTGTCTATGAATGGCCTGCGCATTATTGGCAATATGGAATGAGACCCAGGAAAATGCGATGAGAATATTTATGACTAACCAGAGAATTGGGCTCTGGATGTGTGGCACTAATCCCAACGAGACAAATAGCCCCGTGGCTGCAATGCCAACAATTGGCTTAACGCCAATCGAATGAACTAAATGGCCGACCAGAATAAACGCAATTACGCCTCCTATAGCGCCAAGGCTGAGGTAGGTTCCGAAGGTCCCATTATTGATACCTAACTGATCCCGGATTTCTGGAAACCGTGTGGCGGTAGACATCACGCCCATGCCGAAGGGCCAAAATAACAAATCTAGCGCTCTGCGCTCCTGCTTAGAGAATGTAGTTTTCAATAGAGCGCACTGGCTAATTCTTTGCGGGCGCTAATTAGATCGGGATCAGCCGGATCTACCAGTGAGAACAACTGCAATAAATGTTCGCGGGCAATCTTCTTCTCGCCACCTTGGCTAATCTTCACCAGCCGAATCAAACGAGTAAAAGCCTCTTTATTTAGCCCACTAGCAATTTCAACATCAGCTGCTTTTAATTGAATTGTTACTTCATTTGGATTCGAACCAGCAAGAGTGATGATTTCATTCGGATCTAAATCTTTCACCCGGATTATCAATTCGGTTTGTGCCAACCCAAGTTTTGCAAGCGCATCTCCGGGTTTGCGAGCCAACCACTTTTCATATTGCGCTTTTGCACCCGCAAGATCGCTCTTCTCAAGTGCCTCCATCGCCGCAATTTCCTCAGGCTCCATTGGAGTTTCTATAACTTCAGATTTTTCAAGCGCCTGCCCAACACCTCGTTCGGCGGCTAGGCCAATAACTTTATCAATCACCAATCTGATTTGTTCTGGGGTAGGAACTGCTTCGAAAAGCGGGACCATCTGCTCTTGGATGATTGCAATCGCAATTGGAACAGATTGAATTTGAAGCGCTTGGGCTACCTGAGTTTCGACATCAACATTTACAGTTCCCAAAATCCAAGCCGGTTCGCCATTCTCTAAAACATCTGCCGATTGATACTTGCCCATTATTTCGAGAAGTGAAACTGCCTGCGTGCTCCGAGGGGACCAGCAAATAAGGATTACAACTGTTTGATTAGATGCGGGGAGAATTTCACTAATTAAATTCCCTTGATTCACTTCAATCCCAGGCGTCGCAATTGCTTCTGGTGCGGGCTTTCCTAGGCTGCTAAGGTCTACTGCACTTGCAAAATTCCTTGGCAGTGGCGGCAAACTCATGCGCCAATCTTACATAGATTTAGCAGGATCTATTTTGATGGTGGTTCGTGAATGCCCGGAACTGAAACCCCAACATAAGTTCTAAATGGCAAGATATTTTCGATGTAATCCTTGGTTGCGAAATCGAGACCTAAATCATGCCCGGCTTGTTCTCCGAGATACCAGCGATGTTCCAGAATTTCGTGGAACATCTGTGCTTGCTCGACTCGATCTTGTAAATCTCTTGGCACTTGATTCATAACATGATGATAAGTATCGCGGAGCCATCTACGGGCGCTGTCATGGATTGGTGGTTTAGGCGTTGCTTCCCGACCACGGAAACGATCAAAAGATGCAAGCAATCTCTTGGCCTGCAGCTCTTCGGCCTGAATTCCTAGTAGTTCAAGTAAACGATTTTGGTGATATCCGGCTGCCACAAGTTTAGGTTGGAATTTTAATTCACCCTTGTCACCATTAATTGAAACTTCAACTTCTTCAACCGCGAAACCTAAATCTTGAAGCTGGCGCATTGCGCCTTCAACCGCGTGGCGATCATTTGGATCAAGGATTTGTGGTTCGCGAAGCGCCTTCCAAAGTCTGCGATATCGCTTGATTACTCCTTCACTTGCTCTTACCGGATCCATATCGGCAGTCAGAACTCCGGCGATCTTTAAATCTTCGAGTTCAGCCGCAACGTTAAATAGCGAAATCTCTAAGTCATGCTCTCTCTGGCCGTCAGTCAATCGGGTTTGGAATTCTCCAGTTTCAGCATCAACAAGGTAGGCCGCAAATTGATCGGCATCGCGTCGGAATAAGGTATTTGAAAGCGAACAATCTCCCCACCAAAATCCAAGAAGATGTAGTCGAACCAATAACAATGCAAGGGCGTTAGCCATATTGGTAATTTCATGTGGCGTAATTTCGCCACTGAGAATTACTCGGTATGGCAGCGAGAAAGGAAGATAGTGCGTTACAAGCGCTGCTGGTAATTCGTTGCCTTGCTCATCTTTGCGATTCTCGATTACGGCTACTGGTTCAACGCACGGGGCCTCGCGGTTATTTAATTCGCGAAGCAAGGCGTATTCCCGGTTTGCAAATTCTGGAACTGTCTCTTTAATAGCAAAAATAGCTGAATCTTGGCTCTGATTAACTTTTATTAAACGCACAATATGTCGAGAAATACCTCGCATATCTGTAAGTGATGAATCTTCTGGCCATTCTTCAAGCTGCTTTGACCACGGCATTTGAGCAAGGGAAGACATCTCCTCTGCTAGTCCAGTTATTCGTAGGTCAGCCACGAGGCTATTCTCTCCTATTTTTTCTAGGCGCGACGTTAAAATAGCGCCATGGCAAAGTTAAAACCAATCATGAAGCGACCTTCTCTAACCAGAAAAAAGCGAGCAGATACTCCTGAAGACTTTGGAAAAATCGGTGAGCCGCTAAATCACTCGCACCCCTTCTACTTTGGGTTTGTGGCAGCATCTGGCGCGATAATTGCCATCACACTGCTCCGAGCATTCGCCTCGGCAAGCCAAGTCTTTGTTTTAATTATTATCTCGCTCTTCTTTGCCATGGGTCTAAATCCAGCAGTTTTGTTTATCCAAAGACGCGGCCTAAGTAGGGCTAAAGCTGTAGCAGCAACCGTCTCACTAGTTATTGGATTTGTTGGAATATTCATTTGGATTGCGGCACCTCTAATAATTGATCAAGTTAATGCCTTGATAAATAATGCACCGCAACTTATCTCTGATTTAAAGAGTAACTCCACCATTGATGAATTGAATAAGAATTATGGAATTGTAGACACAGTTCAAAACAGGGTTGAAGCCTCAATCAAGGATGGAAAGTTTGTAATTGGAGCATTTGGCGGAGTTCTTGGTGTCGGAAAAGCATTTATCTCTGGTATTTTTTCGATCTTAACAATTTTGGTATTAACTCTTTATTTCCTAGCGGCGCTTCCAACACTAACCAAAGATGCGTATCGCCTAGTCCCAGCAAGTCGCCGCGAGCGAGTTGCAAAAATAAGTGATGCGATTATTTTCAGAGTTGGGGCCTTCGTAGGTGGGCAGATCACAATTTCGTTCTTCGCAAGCATCTTTATCTTCTTGCTTAGCTTTGTTCTTGATTTGCCATATAAATCTGCCTTAGCGCTCGTGGTTTTTGTCTGTGGTTTGATTCCACTTATTGGCCACTTCATCGGTATGACAATTGTTACCTTGATTGCTTTAACGGTGTCACCATTGATTGCGGCTATCGCATTAGCCTCTTACATAATTTATGTGCAGTTCGAGAATTACATTCTTACGCCAAGAGTAATGAAGCGTGCCCTTTCTATTCCGGCGCTCGTAACAATTATTGCTGCTCTTATTGGTGCTTCTCTTCTCGGACTAATTGGTGGAATTCTTGCAGTTCCAATCGCTGCCGCAGTCCTACTAATTCTTGATGAAGTGGTTTATCCAAAGGCCGATAAGAATTAGATTTCGGTAGGCAAGGGCAAACTTTGTGGTGAGAGAATTTCAGTAATCTCACTCAAAACTCGATATACCGAAGGTTCTCCAACCCATAGGTGCTTCGCATCTTTCACATTTATGAGTTTAATTTGTGGCACAACTTGAAAAGCAACCGCAGCAGCTTCTGGCTTTAGATAGTCATCAAATTCCGGAATAAGCGCAGTAATTGGCCGGCCATCTTTGGCCCAAAATTCTAAATCGCTTACTTCAGAAGTTCTCAGTGGTGGGCTGAGTAAAATCAAACCTTTAACTCTTGAGTCCCTTGCAAACTTAAGTGCTAGATCAGTTCCGAATGACCAACCCAATATCCAGAGTCTTTCTACACCTAACTCGTCAAATGCGAATTCAATCGCCGCTTCAACATCAAACTTTTCTGTTACACCTTCACCGAAAGCGCCGTCACTAGTGCCGGCTTCTGAGGAAGTTCCTCTAGTATTGAATCGAATAACTTCAACGCCCGCCATAGCAGGCAATCTATTTGCTGCTTTCTTGTAAACGTGGCTATCCATCATGCCGCCAGCAGTTGGCAGCGGGTGCAGGCAGAGAATAGAGGCAACGCGGTTTCCAATTGGAGTCGCCACTTCCCCAATTAGATTTAGGCCATCTGCAGTTCTAATGGATATCGCTCTGCGATTTGCCGGCAACACAGTGCTTGGGCGTATTAACTCTGACACGAAATAAGTTTAGTCTTACGCAATGGAAACTCTTACAACCTCGAGCTTTGATAGCCACAATCCAGTCGATGGCACAGTTCTTGCCAGTTATCCCAATACTTCTGCCGCAGTTGTAAACGCAGCGGTCGAACGTGCCCGCGCCGCTAGCGTGGCCTGGCAGGCACTTGGTTTTCGCGGACGTCGAAAAGTTCTTCTGAAGTGGGCATCGCAAATCACTAAACAAGTTGATGAGATTGCCGAAATAGTTCGTGCTGAAACCGGAAAACCAATTAGTGATGCAACGTTAGAAGCAACTCTTGCACTTGGACATTTAGTCTGGGCCGCAAGGCATGCAGAGAGCGTCTTGTCAAAACAACATAGACCATCAGGATTGTTGATGTTCAACATGAAAACCAATGTAACAAGAGTCCCGATGGGAGTCGTTGGAGTAATTGGTCCATGGAACTATCCAATCTTTACTCCTATGGGATCTATCGCATATGCACTTGCCGCCGGAAATACTGTTGTGTTTAAACCGAGTGAATTCACGCCAGGTGTTGGACGCTGGCTTGCAGATAGCTTTGCAAACATTGCACCCTTCGCCGATATTTTCACCTGCGTAACTGGCTTACCTGAGACCGGAAAAGCGCTAACTGAATCTGCCGTAGACAAAGTTTCATTCACTGGTTCAACTAGGACTGCAAAGAAAGTTGCTGCTGCTTGTGCCGAGAGAATGATCCCTGTAGTTCTTGAATGTGGTGGCAAAGATCCAGTTCTGGTCGCTGCAGATGCTGAAATTGATCGCGCCGCTGAATATGCACTCTGGTCTGCGATGTCCAACGCTGGACAAACTTGTATTGGGGCCGAGCGCGTATACGTTGTAAATGAAGTGGCGGATGAATTCATTACAAAGATAACAGAGCTAGCAAAAGAGGTGCATCCAGGCAGAGATGGAAATTATGGCCCGGCCACGATGCCATCGCAATTAAACGTGATTCAAAGCCACATCAATGATGCTGCGGCAAAGGGTGCAAAGTTTGTAATTGGCGGTGTTGATTCAGTAAAAGCGCCATTTGTAGAGCCGGTGATTATGGTTGATGTTCCAGAGAATTCAACAGCCGTAACCGAGGAAACTTTCGGTCCTACTCTCGTAATCAATCGCACTGCAGATATGGCTGAGGCGATTCGATTGGCGAATGCAACTCGATACGGACTTGCTGCATCGGTCTGGTCTAAACGAAATGGCGAGAAAATAGCTTCTCAACTGCACTGTGGAATGGTTTCTGTAAATTCAGTAATTGCTTTTGCAGCTATTGCTTCAGTTCCATTTGGCGGCGTGAAAGATAGCGGATACGGCCGAATTCACGGGCCTGAAGGATTGCTGGAATTTACTTATCCAAGAACTGTGGTTAGAACTATATTTAACATTCCAATTGTTTTTACATCATTTGGCAGAACTAAGTTTGCAGATAAATTCATTAAGTTTGCAATCAAGACCCTGCATTCCAAAGGTATTGGATAATAGGTATTTGCTAGTAACGCGGAGCGCCCTTAGATCTAAGTGTTCTAGGTTTGCGATCATTTCGCTTAGTCCAACATGCATTGTGCCAATGTCGTCTTGATTCAACATCTTCTTCTAGCCAAGCAACAATATGAGGTGTTGCGGATGGAATTACTTGATCACATCCAGGGCAACGATATGGTTTTGTAGAAGTAGAACCAGTAATTTTGCGAACTCGAAATACACCCTCTGAATGCTCTTCGATTGTTTCACTCGATAATGAGATGTCGCGCTCTTCCTCGTCGTTGCTGGCCCGTTTCTGGGACCTTTTAGGATGGTTTCTGCGTGGACTCACAGCCTTATTCTCTCGCTTGCATTCCGATATTCCCAACTTTTAGGGCAGGATATTGACGTGGCAAATGAACTAGCGATTTCGGTATCAGGCCTTAGAAAGACATACACATCGAAGGCCAACGGCCCTAAGGATGCAGTTGCTGGAATCGACCTTGAAGTTTCAAGAGGCGAGATTTTTGCAATCCTTGGCCCAAATGGAGCTGGCAAAACAACCACAGTTGAGATTCTTGAAGGCTACCGCGACCGCGATGGTGGCGAAGTAAAAGTCCTTGGTCAAGATCCTGCGAAACTTGGCAGAGATAGTTGGGCTTGGCGAAATCGAATAGGAATTGTTCTTCAGTCTACAAATGATGCTCAAGATTTATCGGTATCTGAAATTGTTAAGCACTTTGCAAATTATTACTCCAATCCCCGTGATCCCGAGAGCGTGATTCGCGATGTTGGTCTGGATGAGAAGAAGAATGCCAGAATCGATACACTTTCAGGCGGACAGCGTCGCCGACTAGATGTCGCACTTGGAATTATTGGTAATCCGGAAATTCTCTTTCTTGATGAGCCAACTACCGGGTTTGATCCCGAGGCGAGACGAGCATTTTGGGATCTAATCCGCAACCTACGCGATGAGGGCACAACAATTCTGCTAACAACACACTACTTGGATGAAGCTGAAGCGCTTGCTGACCGCGTTGCAGTGATTGTCAATGGAAAGATAGTAGAAATTTCAACGCCAGAGAATCTTGGTGGCAGAAATACTGCAAAGGCTCGAATTAGTTGGCTCGAAAATGGGCAGAGGCAAGAGATTGAAAGTGATTTTCCGGCAGCCGAGGTTACGAAACTGGTCGCAAAGTTTGGTGGCGAGGTCCCGGAACTTACTTTAATTCGCCCATCACTCGAAGACATTTATCTCAAAATGATTGGTCAGCCATGAGACCCGGCATTATTAAAGTTGGCTTTCTACGTGGCGGCCTAGAGATAAAACAATTCATGCGTCAACGCGAATCTGTAGTTTTCACACTTCTATTTCCAATTATGTTGTTATTTATCTTTGGTTCAGTTTTCAAAGGAGATCTGGCCCCAGGAGTTACCTTTAGCCAATACTTTGTTGCAGGAATGATTGCATCCGGTCTGGTCAATACTGGATTCCAGCAACTTGCAATCATGATTCCAATCGAGCGAGATTTCGGAACTTTAAAACGACTTCGAGGAACTCCAGTCTCGCCAATCTCATACTTCATTGGAAAAGCGATTCTGGTCTTTGTCGCAATGGTTGTTCAAGTAGGCGCCTTGATGGGCTTTGGTGCTGCGCTCTTTGGTTTAGATCTTCCAAGCACGGCAGAACGTTGGCTCCGATTTGGGTGGCTCATACTTCTTGGAAGCATCTGCGCAACAATTTTAGGGATTGCATTTTCTGCAGTTCCAAAGAATGGTCGTGGTGCATCTGCTGTTGTATCTCCTATTGTGATTATTCTGCAATTCTTTAGCGGAGTCTTCTTTGTTTTTACAACGCTTCCACAATGGATGCAGCAATTTGCCGCACTCTTCCCTTTGAAGTGGCTTACTCAAGGAATGCGTTCAGTGTTTTTACCTGAGAGCTTTGCTGCCGAAGAAGTTGCAAAAAGCTGGGAGATTCCACAGATCGCGATTGTTCTACTTATTTGGACTGTTGTTGGAACACTATTAGCCCTGAGGACATTTAGGTGGTCAGATAAATGAAGAAACTAGCCTCGATATTAATTTCAATCTCCCTACTTATTCCTGCGCAGGCAAGTGCTGAAACAACAACCTCGACGCCTAAGCCCGCTGCAAGCAAATCCAAAGTTGAGAAGAAGCCGGTAGTAAAGAAGAAGCCGGTAGTAAGGAAAAAGAAGAATTTTCCAACGAAGAAGCCACTTAAGTGGCCACCACCAGGTTTTGAAAAGAAAGGTTCGCTTTATGCAAAGACTGCTACTCCAAAAGAACTTCTAATTGCGGGTACCGAATATAAATATATTCAGAAGGACTTGATCAAATATTGCGATGAATTTGCCTGCCTAGGAATTTTTGTTGGTTCTGAAACTGGTTGCGACTGGTGGGAAGTTAGCTCAAATGTTCTTGGCATCGACCCAGCAGATCCAACAAAGCGAATTATTTATGGATCACTCACTACTTCGATTTCTGGATCAAAAGCCAGAACGATTAAAGCTATTCTTTTAGTAAGCGATGAGCCAATCGCTGATGGCTTAGGAATTGGCGCATATACAGCGAACTGTCGAACCGGGAAGCGTACCCAGAAGGTTCCTAGCAATACTTATACAAAGAGCCCTGACAGAATTTAGCGGTTTGCTCCTGGAACCCAGAGCACGTCGCCTTTTTCCTTATTCTCAAAACGCGCAAGCACGAATAGTAAATCTGATAACCGGTTAAGGTATTTAGCCGTAAGTGAATTTACGCCACCACCGAATTGATGAATTGCGTGCCAAGTATTGCGCTCGGCTCGGCGAGCGACTGTGCGTGCTACATGCAATAACGCAGCTGCCGGAGTTCCGGATGGCAGAACAAAACTGCGCAGTGGTTCGAGGCTTTCATTATAAAAATCTATCTGCTCTTCCAAATATGTAACTTGAGATTCAATAACGCGTAGTGGATCAATCTTTGGCTCATCAACAACTGGTGTGCAGAGATCAGCTCCGACATCGAATAAATCATTTTGAATCCGGATTAATAACTTTATGATCTGTGGATCTTTAATCTGACCAAGAGCCAGGACTACACCAATCGAAGAGTTAGCTTCATCAACCGTGGCATAGGCTTCTAATCGCGGGTCATTTTTTGAGGTCCGGCTCATATCCCCAAGTGAGGTCGTTCCGTCATCGCCAGTTTTTGTATAGATACGCGTTAGATTTACCATGGGTTGAGCCTAATTCAATCACTACGATTAGACCACTCGAAACCCACTAGTCGGAGGTGATCACCGTGGAAAGTTCTAATGAATATTTCCAGATTTTTGGTGGCGCGCGCCTTGTGGGCGAAGTCAATGTTCATGGCGCTAAGAACTCGGCACTTAAATTAATGGCCGCCTCCCTCTTGGCAGTCGGTGAAACAACAATTGAGAATGTTCCGGATATTGCTGATGTTCATATCATGGAAGAGTTGTTAACAAGGCTTGGGTGCAAGTGTTCTTATGATCGCGAAGCCTTAACTGTAAAAATCTTGGTCCCAAAGGTTCCTGGTCATCGCGCAGATTACGATTTGGTTCGCAAGATGCGGGCTTCGATAAATGTTCTTGGCCCACTTGTGACCAGAGTCGGTCAAGTTGAAGTCGCACTTCCTGGTGGCGACGCCATTGGCTCTCGTGGTATCGATTTCCACATCAAGGGTTTGATTGATCTTGGTGCCGAAGCACATTCAGAACATGGATATGTAATTGCTACTGCACCAAATGGGCTAACCGGTGCTGCCATTTCTCTCGACTTTCCAAGTGTCGGTGCCACCGAAAACATTATGACCGCCGCGGTTCTTGCAAAAGGTGTTACAACAATCGATAACGCAGCCCGTGAACCCGATGTAGTTGACCTTGGTGAATTCTTGATCTCGATGGGCGCCAAGATTGAAGGCCTTGGAACTCCCGTAATTACAATCACTGGCGTAAAGGAATTACACCCAACAACGCATGCAACTCTTGCTGATCGAATTGTCGCTGGCACTTGGGCTTTTGCTGCTGTAATGACACAAGGTGACATAACAATTCATGGTGGCCGAGCCGATCACCTAGAAGTTCCCCTAGATAAATTAGTAGCAGCAGGTGCGGTCATAACAACAACAACCGATGGATTTAGGGTTCGGATGGATAAGCGACCAACCGCAATTGATGTTGCAACACTTCCCTACCCGGGATTCGCTACCGACCTTCAACCCTTTGTCATAACCATGAACGCAATCGCTGAAGGCAACTCAATAGTTACCGAGAATGTTTTCGAAGGTCGGTTTATGTTCGTGAATGAACTTCAAAGATTAGGTGCTGACATTCATGTAGATGGTCATCACGCCTCTATAACCGGCAAAAAACAACTCTCAGGTGCACCAGTTGCGGCTACTGATATTCGAGCTGGTGCGGGTCTAGTTCTTGCGGGACTTGTTAGTGATGGAATCACTACAGTAGAAGATGCATTCCATATTGATCGCGGATATCCAGGTTTTGTTGAGGCGCTTGTAAGACTGGGCGCTAAAGTTTCACGCCATAATTAATTCTTACTGATTCCCAATTTTGCGAACGAAAATAGTTGAAAACACAATTGAGAGAACTACTGCAACAAGAAGTCCGGTGTATTGAGAAACCGTAATGACACCTTCTGCGAAAGCGATACTTCCCAGGACGAATGAAAACTCACCGATTTGGCTTATCCCTAGGCCAAACTGAAGCGGTCTAACTTTAAGTTTTCCAAGACTTGCAAGAAGCGCTGTGGGCAAAGTTTTAAGAAGAATCATCATGGCGAGAACCAATAAGGCGAATGGCCAGGAATTTGCAAGTTCATCAGGTGGTATCAGTGAGCCTATGACAACAAAGAATAATACTGCAAACAAATCTCTAAATGGAAGGATAGCTTTTCTAAGTTGGTCGGTATCTTGACTTTGATTGATCGCCAGCCCAGCTATGAAGCCTGCAAGAGCCATCGGGATTCCAAATGCAACGGTGCCGAGAGATGCAAGGACTAATCCGATAGAGACCGAATAAATTAAGAATAAATCATTCTCCCAGCGAATTGTTCGTAATAATTTTGGAAGAAGCTTTGAAGATATATATGCAAGAGCTGCGAAACCAATAATCCCAGCGATTGCAATTGGCAGAGGTCGATCGCTTTCGCCAAAGATAGTTAAGATTATTATCGCAAGAGTTACACAAACCACATCTTGTACAACAGTCCAACCCAGCAATGCGTCCTCGGTTGACGAGTCAGTTCTTCTTCTTGGGCTTCGAACTATATTTACTATTACAACGCTAGACGACATAGCTACTGAAAGAGATAACAGAAGCGCGCCGAAGATTGGTATGCCTAGCCAGAGAAATACAGGAGTGCCAAACAAAATTCCAACTGCCATTTGGGCGGGCACCCCCCAAAGAATTGACTTTTGTTCTCTTCTCATGCGGCGTAAATCTATTTCGACGCCAACTTCAAATAAAAGAAGAACAACACCAATGTCCGCTAAGAGCGCCAGTTGATTTTCATCTGCTACAAAGCCAGGAGTAAATGGGGATACGAGTAAGCCTGTTAGTAGGTAGCCAAGAACTGTAGGCAATCCAAGCTTTCGTGCAGCAAAGCCCATGGTGGCAGCAACTGTGAGAACTATGCCAACATCCAAAATTAACGGCGCAGTTTCAACTAGTGGGCTTGCCATTTTCCTCCTAGCTGATAAGGATTAAAAGTTATTTAATCAGATGCCTCGCCGAGAATTGATACTCGGTCATTTGAAACAGATATAAACCCACCATGAATGTTGAACTCTTGCGATGATCCGTCAGCAACTTTGATGCTTACTTTTCCATCAGCTAGAACTCCGAGAAGCGGTGCGTGACCAGGCAATACGCCAAGGTCACCTTCTAGTGTGCGAGCCGAAACCATAGTCGCCTCGCCAGACCAGACCCGCTTCTCAGGAGATACAACTTCAACAGTTAGGTTTGAAGACATTTAGATTACGCCTTAGCCAATTCTGCAGCCTTGCGCTCTACATCCTCTAAGCCACCGCACATGAAGAATGCTTGTTCTGGAACATGGTCATACTTTCCATCTGCAAGTGCTTCGAAGGCTGCAATTGTTTCAGTTAGTGGAACGAATGAACCATCAAGACCAGTGAAGACCTTTGCCACGAATGTGTTCTGTGACAAGAAGCGCTGGATGCGACGTGCGCGTCCTACCAGAATTCGATCTTCTTCAGAGAGTTCGTCGATACCAAGAATTGCGATGATGTCTTGTAAGTCCTTGTAACGCTGAAGGATCTGCTTTACCCGGTTTGCAACACGGAAGTGGTGCTCGCCGATGTAACGTGGATCCAAAATACGTGATGTTGAGTCAAGTGGATCTACTGCAGGATAAATACCAAGTTCGGAAATTGGACGAGACAACACTGTTGTTGCATCCAAGTGCGCGAAGGTTGTGTGTGGCGCTGGGTCGGTGATGTCGTCCGCAGGAACATAAATTGCCTGCATAGATGTAATTGAGTGACCGCGTGTTGAAGTAATGCGTTCTTGTAGCTGACCCATTTCATCGGCAAGTGTTGGTTGGTAACCCACTGCAGATGGCATACGTCCAAGAAGTGTTGATACCTCAGAACCAGCTTGTGTGAAACGGAAGATGTTATCGATGAATAGAAGCACATCTTGCTTCTGAACATCGCGGAAGTATTCCGCCATTGTTAGCGCTGAAAGTGCAACGCGAAGGCGAGTTCCAGGTGGTTCATCCATCTGACCAAAGACCAATGCCGTCTTATTAATAACGCCAGTCTCGGTCATTTCCAAGAACAAGTCGTTTCCTTCACGGGTGCGCTCTCCTACGCCGGCGAATACAGATACACCACCGAAGTTTTCAGCTACGCGGTAAATCATCTCTTGAATCAAAACTGTCTTACCAACACCAGCACCACCGAAGAGACCAATCTTTCCTCCACGTACATATGGTGTTAGAAGATCGATAACTTTGATTCCAGTTTCGAACATCTCGGTCTTTGATTCGAGTTGATCGAATGCAGGTGCTGTGCGATGGATTGGCCAACGCTCTTTAATATCAAGTGAAGATGTGGGAACATCTAGGGATTCGCCAAGTGTGTTAAATACGTGGCCCTTTGTAACATCACCAACTGGAACCGAGATTGCAGTGCCAGTATCTGATACTGAAGCACCGCGAACCATTCCGTCGGTAGGTTGCATAGAAATCGCGCGAACTAGGTTGTCACCAATGTGCTGTGCCACTTCGAGAGTAAGCATGCGCTTCTCACCGCTGAGTGTCACATCAACATGTAACGCGTTGAAGATCGCTGGCATTGAATCGGCTGGGAATTCAATATCCACAACCGGTCCGATAACGCGTGCTACGCGACCTGTTCCTGTTTTAGTTCCTGTTGACATCATTCGCTCCCTGCGCTGGCTGAGGCAAGCGCATCTGCGCCGCCGACGATTTCACTAATCTCTTGCGTAATTTCAGCTTGACGGGCTGCATTTGCAAGACGGGTTAAGGACTTTATTAACTCATCAGCATTGTCAGTTGCTGATTTCATTGCGCGACGGCGTGCTGCATGCTCGGAAGCAGCAGATTGCAACATCGCATTAAAGACTCGAGCCTCGATGTAGCGAGGTAATAATGAATTTAATACCTCCGCTGCATTAGGTTCGAATTCATACATTGGCAGAAGCGTGCTTGAAGTAGCTTCCGACTCCACAACTTCTAGTGGGAGCATCCGACGTGCTTCAGGTATCTGCGTGATCATCGATTTAAATTGAGTATAAACAATATGAAGTTCATCAACGCCAGTCTCAACAGTTTCAGCATCGGCTAGGAATGCAGAAATTAGAGCTTCTGAAACTTCTTTGGCATGTGCATATGTTGGATTGTCAGAGAATCCAGTCCATGATCCGGCAATCTTGCGACTGCGGAAACGATAATAGTTAACTGCTTTGCGGCCAACTAAATATGCCTCAGTTGCAAGTCCACGTTCGCGAAGTGCCATCACAAGTTGATCGCCCTCCTTAATTGCTGCGTTTGAATACGCACCAGCCATTCCGCGGTCAGCAGTAATAATTAATACGGCAGCGCGACGTGGATTTTCAGAAGGTGTAGTTAGTGGATGGTTTGTGCTTGAGAACGAAGCAACTGCGGTAACAGCGCGAGTTAATTCATTTGCATATGGAGATGAAGCAGCCACGCGTTGTTGTGCCTTGACGATACGTGAAGCAGAGATTAACTCCATAGCTTTCGTAATCTTCTTGGTCGCCTTAACCGAACGCATTCGGCGGCGATATATGCGTAGTTGTGCTCCCATTTTGTTACTTCTTCACCTTTGGAACCTGGCGTGTAATCTGTTCGTTATCTTCGCCGGCTAGCGCTTCTGCTTCTGCTTCATTTACTGCAGCAGTTGCTGAAGATGAGAATTGTTTCTTGAAGGTATCAATCGCTTCTTGCAATGAGGCAACAGTGTCATCTGTTAGCTCTTTGGTAGCTGCAATTACTTCAAAAATCTTTGAACATTCGCGGCCAATGAAATCAAGGAACTCTGATTCAAAGCGACGAATATCAGCCACTGGAATTGAGTCCATGTTGCCAGTTGTTCCGGCCCAAATTGATACAGCCATACGTTCTACTGAATAAGGTGAGTATTGACCTTGCTTCAAGAGTTCAACCATGCGCGCACCGCGCTCTAGTTGGGCCTTTGATGCCGCATCTAGATCTGAACCGAATGCAGCGAATGCTTCAAGTTCGCGGTACTGAGCCAAGTCAAGACGCAGACGTCCTGCAATCTTCTTAATCGCCTTTGTCTGTGCTGAACCACCAACGCGAGATACCGAAATACCTACGTTAATTGCTGGACGAACACCGGCGTTGAAAAGATCTGTTTCAAGGAAGCACTGACCGTCAGTAATAGAGATTACGTTTGTCGGAATGAATGCTGAAACGTCGTTACCTTTTGTTTCAATGATTGGAAGACCGGTCATAGAACCGCCACCAAGTTCATCTGAAAGCTTTGCGCAACGCTCTAGCAAACGTGAGTGTAAGTAGAAAACGTCTCCTGGATAAGCTTCGCGGCCCGGTGGGCGTCGTAGCAATAGCGATACTGAACGATAAGCCTCAGCCTGCTTTGAGAGATCATCGAAAATAATAAGAACGTGCTCGCCCTTGTACATCCAGTGCTGACCAATTGCAGAACCGGTGTATGGAGCAAGGTATTTGAAACCAGCTGGATCTGATGCAGGAGAAGCAACGATTGTTGTGTATTCCATTGCGCCAGCTTCTTCCAATGCGCCCTTAACAGATGCAATGGTTGAACCTTTCTGGCCAATAGCAACATAAATACATTTAACTTGCTTCTTTGGATCGCCAGTCTTCCAGTTTTCTTTCTGGTTAATGATTGTGTCGATTGCAATTGCAGTCTTACCAGTCTGACGGTCACCGATAATTAGTTGACGTTGTCCGCGACCAATTGCAGTCATTGCATCGATTGCTTTGATACCAGTTTGCATTGGCTCTTTAACTGGTTGACGTTGAACTACTGAAGGTGCCTGTAATTCAAGTGCACGTTGTGCTTCTGCTTTGATTTCACCCTTGCCATCAATTGGACGACCAAGTGGATCAACTACGCGACCAAGGAAGCCATCGCCAACAGGTACGGAGAGAATCTCACCTGTGCGACTAACGCTTGTTCCTTCTTCAATTCCAGTGAACTCACCAAGAATAACTACACCGATTTCGCGCACATCAAGGTTTAGCGCCAGACCAAGCGTTCCATTTTCGAACTTTAGAAGTTCGTTGGTCATTGTTGAAGGCAGACCTTCAACACGGGCGATGCCATCGCCTGCTTGAGTTACTGTGCCGATCTCATCGCGTGCTGCGGCTCCCGGTTGATAAGAAGCAACATGCTTTGCAAGCGCGTCGCGAATCTCTTCGGGCCGGATCGTGAGTTCCGCCATCTTTCTCTCCTTCAACTAATTCAGATTCACAAAATGTGAATTCTGAAACCTATTTTTTTATTTACTACTAAGAAACAAGCGCGCGGCTTGCCTCTGCCAATCTATTTGAAATAGTTCCATCGATTACTTCATCACCGAAACGAATTGAAATTCCACCAAGAATGCTTGAGTCGATTTCAATATTTAGGTGAACTGGTTGGCCGATCTGCTTTGTAAGCGAATCTGCCAATTTCTTTGCCTGCCCATCGCTAAGTGCGATGGAGGATTTGATATGTGCATTCACGCGATTGCGTCGCGCCGTTACAGCATGTGAATATGCCGCAATCGTCTTTTCGATGCTGCGGGCACGGCGGCTTTCGACGCTATGGGCTAACAAGCTGTTTGTGCTTGCTGAAAATTTGCTGCCAAAAATGCTCTTGAGGAGGGCTTGCTTCGCTTCTGCGCTCTGTGAGCGTTCGCTTAAAGCGGTGCGTAAATCTGGATTCTCGATAAGAAGTTTTGAGAAGGTAAATATTTCACTCTGAACTTGGTCAAGAGAGTTGCCTAGATTTTCCGCTGTCGCTTCCGCTTCTACTGCAATTTGTTCAATTGCATCGGCAATACCTGATGGCGCAGACCAGCGAAGTGCGGTCGCGCTTGCAAGCAGTGCCAGAGCCGGACCACCTAGTGATTTCTTGAATAAGTCTGATATTAAATCGGACTTAGAAGATGAATCACGAGCTGAATCGGTAAGTGCACGACGTAGTCCGGTTGATGAATCAATCGCGACTAGTGCCTTAAATAGATCGCTTGAAATAGCAGAAGCGTCGCCAGCAGACACACCCTTGAGTGTGTTATCTAGCGCAACACGAAGTGCAGCTAGAGACTGACGACTGCTTCCACCTAAAACGATCATTACTTACTCTTCTCCAAATCATCCAAGAAGCGGTCAACAATGCGTGATTGTCGAACCTGGTCATCTAACGCTTCTCCAACAATTTTTGATGCTAGTTCAGTTGCAAGTGAACCAACTTCATTGCGAAGAGATGTGATTGCTTGTTGACGTTCAGCTTCAATTGATGCGGTTGCTGCTGCAGTAATTCGAGCAGCTTCTTCTTGCGCTTTGCCACGGAGATCTTCAATGATTGCGGCACCTTGAACGCGTGCTTCTTCACGGATCTTCTGAGCTTCGCCACGAGCATCACTTAGCTGTGCGGTGTATTGCTCCAGAGCAACTTGCGCATCGCGTTGTGCTTTCTCGGCTTTCTCCATACCACCTTGAATTGCTTCAGTGCGGGCTGCAAATGCTTTTTCAAACATTGGTACAACTTTGGAGCGAAGCACAAGGTACAACAGAGTGAAGGCAATGAAGCCCACAATTATTTCTGAAGTATGCGGAACGAGCGGATTGAGCTCTTCCGCAGCTGCACTTATGCGAAAGCTCATGGTTAGAGAACGAAAGCTAGAACTAGACCAAAGAGAGCCAGAGCTTCAGCAAGTGCGAAGCCTAGGAATGCGATTGGTTGTAGAACGCTACGTGCTTCTGGCTGACGAGCTACACCGCTGATATATGCGGCGAAGATCATTCCAGTTGCGATTGCAGGTCCGATTGCTGATAGGCCATAACCGACCAGGTTGAGTGTGCCTTCCATTGTGTTGCCTTTCTATTCGTGTTACTTACTAGCGGGAGCCAATAAGTGGGTATTAATTTCTTTGGATCTAGTGCTCATCCGCCAGTGCTCCGGCGATGAACAAAGCTGTAAGTAGGGTGAAGATGTATGCCTGAAGGCATTGGACCATAAACTCGAAGAAGGTCATTCCGATGCCGAATGCAAAGGCAAATGGTGCAATCAACTTAACTCCGATGGCGCCGCTGAGCATATGTTCGCCACCCAGGATGAAAACTAGAAGAAGTAAGTGACCAGCAAACATATTTGCAAAGAGACGGAGCGAAAGAGTTAGTGGGCGAACCAAGAAGAAGGTTGCAATTTCAATTGGGGTTAAAAGGATGTAAACAGCTTTTGGAACACCTGGCATAAATGCAATGCCCTTTAGGTATTTACCGAGACCGTGTTTCTTGATTCCGACATAGTGGAAGACGCCAAATGATATGAGAGCGAGAACGTAAGGAAAGGCAACGTGAGACATCGATGGGAATTGAAGAAGTGGAACAATTCCAAAGACGTTGTTTGTAATTATGAAAGTAAATAGTGAGAATAAAAATGGAACAAATCGCATGAATTCATGGCCGATGATTTCTTGGCCAATTCCGTTGCGAACAAAGGCATAAACCGATTCGCCGGCAAACTGTAATTTACTTGGAACGACTGATGCTTTACGAGATGCGATTATGAAAAATACTGAGATCAGAATTACGGACAATAAAACTAAAGCAATTGGTTTAGTTGTGAATTCGTTATCCCCAAAAATTGGTGGGAGGTTGAAGTCGGCGGTGCTTGGTGGGACGAATCCTTCACCACTCTCTGCGAACGCGAACTTGCGCACAAACACTCCTGTAGATAGTTAACTTTTGGGTAGTCATTTGAATCGGGCGTAACACTATTAGGAGTCCGCCTAAAACCAAAACTGGAGAGCGCCTAATTGCGCCCGAAACGGAGCCAGGTTAGGTAGAGCGACGAGCCAGCTCCTAGGAGGAGTCCCCCAAGGAGAAAGAAATTCTTATCCAGCCAATTGTCCAAGGCCCAACCAATGCCGCCCCAAATAACTAGTCCTGATAGCAGGTATCCGAAAATTGACCACATTGCGCCCTCTTCATTGCCTCTAGCCATTCGTGCCTCTAGCCATTAGTTATCTCCAGACTTGAAATCAGCTTCCGAGCTCGCATTTGAGCCCTTAGTTTGCGGCAAAGGCAGTTGAAAGCGCAACTTCACAAAGGCCCGGATCTCGCCAGCCAACCAGGCTGCCGTAATTGAGAGTGCGCTGATAGCGAAGGTTGGACGATCTACTGTTTCGGGAGAAGTTGTCTTTGTCACGACTAAGAGCAGAGCGCCCATCAAAATAACCTTTGCGAAGTAAGAGAACATCGCAAGAGCCATCGTTGCCATTGGATCTAAATTCTCAGAAATCTTTGAGATTAGTAAGTGCACTGAAAAATAGAGAATCACTGTGGCGCTTGCCAACAATGAGCCCCAAAGACCAGAAGCCCCTCTAAGCAATATTCCGGCAATAATTGAAATTGCTGCAACTGTTACCGCAGGAATTAGCGCACCGCGCCAAAGATTAGTTTCGTTACTTTGTTGTGGCATTTGCTGTGACATTTTTTGACACCAGACTCTTTCTAATTAAGGCCAGGGAGGATAACAAAATCGCGAGACCAACAATTAGCGCCACCCAAATTGGCGCAAAGGCTGCAACCACTGTTGGGAATGCGAACATTGCAGTCCAAAGATAAAGAATTGCTGAAGTTCGGCGATGCGAATTTCCCATTGACAAGAGTTTGTGATGCAGATGTTCTTTATCTGCAGCAAATGGTGAACGCCCGGCTCGCAATCTGCGAATAACCGCCAAGACCAGATCTAAGAGCGGAATTGCTAGGACAGTAAAAGGCAGAAGCAAGGGAAGTAAAACTTTGCTTGAACTCTCATTTGTAATTGCGTTTACATCGATTTGACCAGTCAAAGTTATTGCAGCCGCAGATAGTAATAATCCTAGGAACATCGCACCAGAATCCCCCATAAAAATCCGGGCTGGGTGATAGTTGTGTGGCAGGAATCCAATACAGATTCCAATGATTACTGCTGTAATCAAAGATGGAGCGCCCGCACGATTTAAGCCATTTACTACTGCCAGTAAGTAAGCGAAGCCGAAAAATGACATCGCGCAGATTGCAACAATTCCAGTAGCAAGGCCATCTAAACCATCTACAAAATTTATGGCGTTAATGACAACCATAACAAACAAGATAGTTAATATCTGCCCAATACTAGGAGGCAGAATATAGATTCCATTTATCGGAAGCCAGAGGATTTGGACTCCATGCAGAAGCAGGATTCCACCTGCAACAGCTTGCCCAGCGAATTTAGTTATTGAATCTAAATCGTATAAATCATCTAAAGCGCCCAAAATCATTATGAAAGTTCCTGCTAGGAAAATTCCGGTGGCTTCACGACCAAAGGATTTAGCGACAAGTGGCAAATGGCTTACAACCAAGAAGGTAATGGACATTGAAACCCACATTCCAATTCCGCCCCAACGCGGCGTTACTTTGGTATGTGTGTCCCGAGATCTAACATGAATAAATGCACCAGCCTTAAGGGCTAGCGTCTTTATATATGGTGTAACCAAATAACAAATTGCTGAAGCGAAAGCTATGGTCAGAAGAAATTCGCGCACGTTTGATTAACTTCTATCTGGCGTAGATTGGGAATTTAGCAGTCAAAGCATTTACTTCGCTTCGAATTGCCTTTGCCTTATTCTCATCGCCACCATCTTTTATTGCACGGGCAATAAAAGAAGCAATCTGTGACATCTCTGGAACACCCATTCCTTGAGTTGTTGTAGCAGCCGTTCCGACTCGGATACCACTTGTAACTGCTGGAGTCTCAGGGTCATAAGGAATTGAATTCTTATTTAGAACAATTCCAGATGCGCCACAACGCTCATCAGCAACCTTGCCATTTACGCCAGTTGATCTGATGTCGATCAATGCAAGGTGAGTTTGAGTTCCACCAGAAACTGCACGCATGCCCTCTTTTTCAAGATCTGCTGCAAGTGCCTTAGCGTTAACAATTACATTCTTTGCATACGCCTGATACTCAGGTGTTGCGCACTCTTTAAGTGCAACAGCTTTACCAGCCACCGCGCTCATGATTGGGCCACCTTGCATGCCTGGGAATACCGCTTTATCAATAGCAGCTGCATGTTCAGCCTTCGAAAGAATCATTCCGCCGCGTGGTCCACGCAATACTTTATGAGTTGTAAAGGAGACAACATCCGCATATGGCACTGGTGATGGAATTGCTTTTCCGGCAACGAGTCCGATGAAGTGTGCTGCATCAACCCACATGATTGCGCCAACTTCGTCGCAAATCTTTCGCACGGTCTCAAAGTCAATCAGGCTTGGGTATGCAGTAGCACCCACGCAAATCATCTTTGGTTTATTTGCGATTGCGTTATCGCGAAGCTCGTCGTAATCGATAAGTTCATCTTCTTGGCGAACGCCGTATGAGAAAATATTGAACCACTTGCCAGAGAAGTTCACTTTTGATCCATGAGTTAAGTGGCCACCATGAGGAAGTGACATTGCAAGAACGCTATCTCCTGGCTTGGTAAATGCTTGATAAACCGCAACATTCGCACTTGCACCTGAATGTGGTTGCAGGTTTGCATGTTCGGCTCCGAATAGAGCCTTTGCGCGTTCGATTCCAATTACTTCTACCTTATCTACCTCTTCACAGCCACCGTAATAGCGCTTACCTGGATAACCTTCGGCATATTTATTCGACAGCGTTGATCCCATAGTGGCTAATACAGCTGGTGATGTGAAATTCTCACTTGCAATCAATTGCAAATTCTTCTGCTGACGAACTAGCTCGCTAATAAGAACTGCAGCAATATCTGGATCTTGCGCCTGCAGGGCGTTGAAATCTGGGCCGTAGAAGGCTTCACTATCCTTTTGAGTCATGGATGAACCTTATTCCTTGGCAAGTTCAATTGCCGAGTCGACTTTCCTTAAATCCTCCAATGTGATTGCACCAACACGGGAAAGTAGCAATTTTTCGCCAGATTGCACTATGACGGTCGATAGCGGACCGCTTTCTAGCTCGCCGATGTCGAGGATTTCAAGATGGTGTGGGTTCGCCGCAGTTCGAACCGGAGCTTCGCCGGCAAGCGTCGCCGATGCAATTGCCAATGGACCAGTGGCGTTTAGCACTTCAAGAGTTTCGTTTTGATTTGGCATTCGCACCGCGAAATTTTTCAAATATCCACCATCCCCAAGATCCCAACTTAAGGATTGATTCTGTGGCAGATTTAAAGTTAACAATCCTGGCCAGAATTCTTCCGCCAACTTACTTACATTGGCCGTCAATCCCTGAGCCAAACCACTTAAGGTTCGAGCCTTCCCAATTAAAACTTGAGCTGCAACACCTTTTGGATCATTTCGTAATTGATGGAGCCGATTTACTGCTGCAAACCCAAAGGCATCACAAGCATAAACATAACTATGTTCAAGCGGCAGAATAACTACTTCCCCGCGTTGGATTCCAGCTACAACTTTATCAATCACTTTAAGTTCTCAATCACTTTGGCAAGTGAACCATCCACCAGAGCATGTATCGATGTGCCTTGCGGTAAATACTCTTCAGAGAAGATTTCACCACGTTCGTGAATTGCCGAGACTAAATCGCCCCTAGTAAATGGAATCACGGTATTAATCTCCACTTTTGGTCTTGGTAGTGCGCTCTCGATTGCCGCAACCAAGGTATCAATTCCAAATCCGGTGCGAGCCGAAAATGCAAAACTGTTTGGCTCTTCGCGCAGTAACTGCATAAGTTTTTCAGGAGGTGCAATATCCGCTTTATTGATCGCAATTATCTCGGCAATCTCACCACCACCGATTTCAGTTATTACTTCGCGCACTGCCCGGATCTGTTCTTGCGGATCTGGATGCGAGCCGTCCACAACGTGCACAATTAAATCGGCCCCAGAAACCTCTTCTAGCGTTGATTTAAATGCTTCAATTAATTGATGCGGCAGATGGCGAACAAATCCCACAGTGTCAGACAAGGTATAGATCCGGCCATCTGAAGATGTTGTTTTGCGAACGGTTGGATCCAGGGTTGCGAAGAGCGCATTTTCAACTAAAACACCGGCATCAGTTAATCTGTTCATAAGAGATGATTTGCCTGCATTCGTATAGCCAGCAATTGCTACCGATGGAATATTGTGGCGACGGCGCTCTTGGCGCTTAGTATCTCGAGCAGTTTTCATCTCTTTAATTTCACGACGAAGCTTCGCCATCTTGTCATTGATTCGACGACGATCTGTTTCAATCTTAGTTTCACCGGGGCCACGACCGCCGATTCCGCTAGCACCACCAGACTGTCTCGATAATGAATCACCCCAACCGCGAAGTCTTGGAAGAAGATATGTCATCTGCGCTAATTCAACTTGGGCTTTACCTTCTCGGCTCTTTGCATGTTGGGCGAAGATATCTAAAATCAGAGCAGTCCGATCTACAACTTTTACTTTGACCTTGCTTTCAAGATTACGAAGTTGGGCCGGTGAAAGTTCACCATCACATACAACAGTGTCGGCGCCAGTATTTACAACTGACTGACGAAGTTCCATAACTTTTCCAGAACCAATAAATGTTGCAGGATCTGCTTTATCTCGCCGTTGAATTAAGCCATCTAAAACTTCCGATCCAGCTGTTTCAGCTAAGGCGGCTAATTCCTTTAATGAATTTTCGGCATCTTGGGCAGTTCCTTCGGTCCAGACTCCTACCAAAACAACTTTCTCTAACCGAAGCTGGCGATACTCGGCATCTGAAATATCCTGTAGTTCAGTTGATAATCCCGATACTCGACGAAGTGCTTGGCGATCTTGTAAATCAGCCTGGTTACTCTCCCAATCTTCAACTTTATTCTCGGCAGCATCAAACTCGGCTGCTACTTTGGCTGATTCAGCCAACAAGTTATCGATATTTAACTTCTCATTGCTCACAGATATTTACTCAAATCATAATCTTCAATTAACACTGCTGGACCAGTAAGAATCGCATTGCTATGTGAATCAATTTCAACACTTAAGCGACCGCCTGGTGGATTAATAATCCAATTTGCGGGAAGTCCTTTTCTTTTTTTAAGTGAAGCAGCAAGTGCGACCGCACAGGTTCCGGTTCCGCAAGATTTTGTCTCGCCAACCCCACGTTCGTGAACGCGCATTTTCAATTCACCATCAGGTAAGAACTGAACAAATTCCACATTTACACCATCTGGGTATTCATCTGCCGGCTCAACTATCGGAGCAGTTAATAAGTCTCCGACTTGATTGATGTCATCGACAAACACAACTGCATGTGGATTTCCCATATCGATGTTGTAACCAGTCCAAGTGTGGCCATTTGCAGTTACAGAAATTTCGCCAAAGACTTCACGAATCTGTCCCATGTTTACTGTTATGTCACCAGTTTCTGGAACTGATAAATACTTCATACCATCGCGGGTATTTATAGGAAAAATCCCGGCTGCCTGGTGACCCTTCTCTGTTAAATACTTTGCCATAACGCGAATACCGTTGCCGCACATTTCGGCAACCGAACCATCACTGTTGCGGTAATCCATAAACCATTTGCCACTATCTTTTCCGATCCGAATAAAACCATCACAGCCAATTCCGGTTTTTCGATTGCAGATTGCCTGAACTTGTTCGGACAAAATTTCAACTTTGCTCTCTGGATCAAAGATCAGCACAAAGTCGTTCTCGGTTCCGTGCCCGTAGGTTCCAATCATGATTTGAGAATAGCCTGTAGAACTGAATCCATGCGCTCTGAAAGATTTGATTTCGCACTAAGCCAGGTAATCCGGAGATCTTTACTGAACCAGGTTTCCTGGCGTCTGGCATATTGCCGGGTTGCTCGGGCAGTATCTTCGCGGGCAAAAGCCTCATCAAACTCGCCGTGTTTCATTCTGATGATTTGGGCGTATCCAATTGCAGCTTGCGCAGTTCGGCCCTCGAGAATTCCATTATCAATTAAGGATTCAACCTCATCAACAAAACCTAGCTCCCACATTCTTGTAACTCGATTATCGATTCGGGCATCGAGAGTTTCACGATTCATGGCAAGCCCAAATTGCGTGGCATCTGGATACTTCGACGAATCAACTCGTGGCAATACCGCGGTAAACGGTTTCCCGGTAATTTCGATAACTTCGAGGGCTCGAACCACGCGGCGCACATTCTCTTTTGGAATCGCAAGTCCGGCAGCTGGATCTAGCTTTGAAAGTCTTTCGTGCATCGCATTGCCACCGATTTTTTCCGCCTCTGCATTCAGTTTTTCGCGAACATCTGGGTCGGTCTCTGGAAAATTCAAATCGTCAAGTATTGCTTTTATATATAGACCCGTGCCACCAACTACTACAACGTTCTTACCTTGCTTTCGCAGTTCATCAATCTTCGCCCGGGCAACTTCTTGATACCAAGAGACACTTACATCCTCTTTAACGCTAACAACATCTAGAAGATGATGTGGGATTCCACTTCGCTCTTCAAGTGTTAACTTCGCAGTCCCGATATCCATGCCTTTGTAAAGTTGCATTGAATCTGCGCTGATTATTTCTGCCTTTAATTCTTTCGCGACAGCAACTGCTAAATCACTTTTTCCGGTGGCTGTTGCACCAGAGATTATTATTAACTTGCTCATAAATTATGAGCGGGCCTTAAGTTGCGACAGTGTTGGCATTCCAACCATGATCGCAGTAGTGCCACTCTCTTTACTTCTGGCTTCGGTGGCATCGCCGCCCCGGGTTTTGCGAATTGAAATTGGAGCATCTTCGGCCAAAATAAAGTTAGGTGAAGCTTTAGTAATTTTGCTAATTACCGCATCCCCCGGCCTAGGCGAATTACCCTCTTCAATTGCAAAGTGAGCAAGTCTAAAATCTTTAGTGCGCCCAGTCATTCGGGCCTTGCCATCATCGCGACGACCTTCATAATCTGCAACCAAGATTTCTTGTTCGGTGCCAACAACTCCTTGATTAACGATTTGTGACATCTCCTGTTGCAAAATATGTAGTGCGTCGTAACGCTCTTTCATTACTGCATCGCTTACCTGGTCCGGCATAGTTGCCGCTGGCGTGCCTGGTCGCTTTGAATATTGGAAGGTGTAAGCAGCAAGAAAATTCGCTTGCTTAACCAGATCCATCGTTGCTTGAAAATCTGCATCCGATTCGCCTGGAAAACCTACGATGATGTCGGTCGTAATTGTGGAATTTGGAATAGCAGTGCGAACTTTCTCGATGATTCCTAAGTAGCGATCGCTCCGATACGAGCGGCGCATCGCCTGCAAGATTCGATCAGATCCAGATTGCAGTGGCATATGTAGGTGCGGCATAACGTTAGGCGTTTCAGCCATCGCGGCAATCACATCATCCGTGAAATCGCGTGGATGTGGTGACATAAAGCGAACACGCTCTAGCCCCTGAATCTCGCCACATTTGCGAAGCAATTTTGCAAAGGCTCCCCGATCGCCAAACTCAACGCCGTAAGCATTTACATTCTGTCCGAGCAAGGTAACTTCGATAACTCCTTGATCAACGACAGCTTTAACTTCATTCAAGATGTCGGTTTCGCTGCGATCTTTTTCGATTCCGCGAAGTGATGGAACTATGCAGAACGTGCAAGTGTTATTGCAACCAACTGAAACCGAGACCCAAGCACTAAATGCTGAGTGACGTCGCGCAGGCAAGGTTGATGGAAAATGTTCTAGTGACTCTTTAATCTCAACTTGAGATTCTTCTTCGATGCGAGCCCGTTCTAAAAGAGTTGGAAGCGAACCAATATTGTGGGTTCCAAATACAACATCAACATATGGCGCCCGTTTGATAATTGAATCTTGATCCTTCTGAGCCATACATCCACCGACGGCAATTTGAAAATTTGGATCGCTCTTCTTGCGTGGGGCCAGGAATGAGAGATTCCCATAAAGTTTGTTATCTGCATTTTCACGAACCGCACAGGTATTGAAAACAACTAAATCCGGATCGCTTCCTTCAAGTGCCTGCACATATCCAGCGCCAAGCAATAAACCCGAGATACGTTCAGTGTCATGTGCATTCATCTGACAGCCATAGGTTTCAACCACAAAAGATCTGGCTTGTAATTGGCTGCTCATGCGAGCAATCTTACTTATCTATCGTTGCTTCCCAATAATTCACGCATAATCCGACCTGATATCGAATGGCTAAATCCTTTACGCGAGAGCAGGCCATGAACCCTTCGATAAATAACATCATGATCGAGATGTGAACAGGAGCGAAACTTACGCTCTGCCAAAGTCATAGCCATCTTGTATTCATCTTCATCGTCAATGTTTTCAAGAGTCTCGTCAATTATGTCTTGCGATACCCCTTTAAACTTTAATTCTTGTGCGATAGAGCGCTTTGACAACTTCTTCTGGCGCTGTCTTGATTCGCTCCAGATCTGCGCAAATTCGAGATCGTTTAGCAGGCCTTGAAGTTCTAACTCATCTAGAACTGCGGCCGCAATTTCATCTTCTACGCCACGTTTTTTGAGATGGGCATGGAGCTCGGCCCTACTCTTCGCTCTCGGCGCCAACGCGTAATGCGCAGTCGTAAGTGCGAAAGAGTAGGGATCTGCCTCAATCTCTTTACTGTTATTCAATTTACTTAGAACTCAACCTCAGCGGTTGCTTCATCAATTGCAGCTACTAGTTCGGCATCGACAACGACTGGAACATAATGTTCGCGAATCTTCTTCTCGATGTCATTTGCAAGATCAGGATTATCGATCAAGAAGGCACGAGCATTCTCTTTTCCTTGACCAAGCTGATCAGCTTCGTAGGTATACCAAGCGCCAGCCTTCTTTACGACGCCGACTTCAACGCCGAGGTCGATGAGAGAACCTTCGCGTGAGATTCCGACGCCATAAATAATGTCGAATTCAGCTTGCTTAAATGGTGGGGCCATCTTGTTCTTAACAACTTTGACGCGAGTACGGTTTCCGACTGCATCATTGCCATCCTTAAGAGTTTCAATACGGCGGATATCAAGTCGGATTGAAGCGTAGAACTTAAGTGCTTTTCCACCCGTTGTGGTCTCTGGAGTTCCGAAGAAGACACCGATCTTGTCACGCAATTGGTTAATGAAAATTGCGGTGGTATTTGATTGGTGAAGTGCACCAGTAATTTTACGAAGTGCTTGAGACATCAAACGTGCCTGCAAGCCCATATGCGAATCGCCCATCTCGCCTTCAATTTCTGCGCGAGGTGTAAGAGCAGCAACTGAGTCAACAACGATTACATCGATTGCGCCGGAGCGAACCAACATATCCATGATCTCAAGTGCTTGTTCACCAGTATCTGGCTGTGAAACCAAGAGTGCATCAATATCTACACCCAACTTGCGGGCATACTCTGGATCAAGTGCATGCTCGGCATCGATGAAGGCTGCGATACCGCCAGCTCGCTGCGCATTAGCAATTGCATGTAGTGCAACAGTTGTCTTACCTGAAGATTCTGGTCCGTAGATTTCTACAATACGACCACGAGGTAGGCCACCAATTCCAAGTGCGATATCTAGCGCAACTGAACCGGTTGAAATAACTTCCATAACTTGTGGGCCGCGATCGCCCATCTTCATAACTGAACCCTTACCGAATTGACGCTCGATTTGGGCAAGTGCACTATCTAAGGCTTTGGTGCGATCTGAAGTGTTCTTATCTATCTTTTCAGATTGTTTATCCGGCTGTTCTTTAGCCATTTTTTTGACCTTTCATCGATCATCGTTATCGGTCCTGAAGGTACGGAAGGCCACCGACGGCAGAGGCTAGGCATCTACGGAAGTGTGGAACCGCTCAGGCTGGGTATATCCGAGCCATTAGCTGTTAAGCCGCCGGCGCGAATGGGTTAAGGGTAGCCGAACACCTGTTCGAATCGCAACAACACGCCGACCCGGTGGGGGTTTTGTTGGTCTATCTAAGTTGGTCTATCTAAGTTGGTCTATCTGAATTTGGCGGGCATCTCTGGATTATGAGCAACGATGCCCTTCCAGATATCTCCTGGTTCTTGGCCCATTACTAGAGCTTGTTCAACTGTTACGCCACCTAATTCGGCATGAACGGTATCTCTGGTATATGTCGTTGGATCTGGAAAATATTCAGCAATGCGAGCGCGTAACTCAGTGATTCGCATTTAGCGCGGAACTTAATTGATCGGCTTGATGAGCTGATTCTGCTGGCGTCAACGGTGAAGCGATCTGACCCAATAGCCAATGCAGAACCAGACTGGAATTGTCGAGACCAAAAATCTTGGTCAGTGACTCTTGGACCAAAGCCCATAGTGGATGTGTGCCAATAGTTACGAAGGCGGCGATTTCTGTTGGATCTGTCACCGTCATTTTGCGTAGGGCCGGATCCCCTGAAATCTCTCGCGAAAGAATCACTAGCGCATCCTTTGGCGATGGCGCACTCTTGGCTAAATCAGCGAGACGTAGGATTTCAGATTCTAGAAGGCTAAGCATCATCTCTTCTTTATCTGCAAAGTGGTTATAGACCGTTGCTCTTGAAACTTGGGCGCGAGCTGCAATATCGACCATATTGGATTCATAAGAACCGACCTCGCTGATAACGATTTTTGCACCCGACAAGATTGCAGTTCGTGAGCGTTGGGCTGGGGCTAAAGTCATTGGATTTTTGGCGCTATCCGGAAATATCGTCGCCAGCAGAAAGCTAAGCGGCGGCTTCTACAACGCTGAGTGATGGAGCCTCTGTTGTGCGAAGTGCAATTGTTACTTCAGACATAACTGTAAGAAGCGAGAGATCGAGAGCTTGGCAGATTGCATTCAAAAGTTCGGATGAAGCTTCCTTCTGACCACGTTCTACTTCAGAGAGATAACCAAGAGAAACGCGAGCGCCTTTTGCGACATCACGAAGTGTGCGACCTTGGGAAATGCGGGCTTGACGAAGTGCGCTACCAATGTGGGTGCGCAACAGGGTCACTTCTTTTACTGAGCTCACAGGCTAAGGATACGCGAAAAAGTGGCCAATGCGCTCTCAATTGTGGCATTTCTTACCGTGGCGCGATCACCGGAAATCGAAAGTTCAACGGCTATGACCTCTTTTTTGCTAGCAATGGCCAACCAAACAGTGCCAGCGCTTTTGCCATAGGCCTTACCTGGGCCGGCGACTCCGGTAGTAGAAATTGCATAATCTGTTTTAAATAAGTTGCGGGCGCTGGTTGCCATTTCTTTTGCGACTTCTTCAGAAACCGCCGTATATTTTGTAATTAGTTTTTTTGGGACATCCAATAACTTTGTCTTGCTGGCATCGCTATAGGCTGTGATTCCACCACGAAAAACTTCGGAAGATCCTGCTATCTCGGTAATTACTGTACCTAATCCGCCGCCAGTTAAGGACTCGGCCACAGCTACTGTCTTGCCGGCTCTTATCAATTGTTTTACAACGGTCTCTGCCAGTTCAGTATTTTTCATAGCGGGTCTTACTTCTTGATGACATTCTTGAAATAGTCATAGCCAGTCTTTATTGTTAAATAGATTGCAATCGCCATAAAGGCATCTCGTGGGATGTGTAGCCAGGTTGGTAGCGGCAGAATATAGAAGCCGACTCCAAAGCCCTGGAGAGCTGCCTTAAGTTTTCCGCCTCTGCTTGCCGGAATCACGCCATCTTTGATAACAGTTAACCGCAGAACCGTCACCGATACTTCGCGGACCAGAATCAAAATTGTGACCCACCACCACAACTTTCCCTGCATTGATAGACCGACCATGGCGGCCCCTATTGCAATTTTATCTGCCACTGGATCAAGGAAGGTTCCGAAACTTGTGATTTGTTTGCGTGAGCGAGCAATCCGGCCATCTAGAAAATCTGTTAGACCCACTAGGAAGAATCCAGTCCAGGCAATTATCTGCCAGACCCAATCATCACCACCATTTTTAAAAAGTGCATAACAACAGAATGGAACTGCAAGCAGGCGAGAAATTGTTAAGGTGTTTGGAAGATTTAGTAATTTCACAACGGCACCGCGATTAAATCTACGCCAGAAACTTCGGTAACTACTGCATCAACATACTCGCCAACTTTATATTTCGCGCGGCCCGTAACAAAGGTAGAACCATCGACTTCAGGCCCTTGGTGCTCCGCCCGACCTTCTTGGGTATCTTCATCTTCAATTAGAACTCGAACATGCTCTCCGATTCGCTCTTCGGCGCGTTGCATTAAAAACTCATCAACTAATTTTGAAAGTAATTCGACCCGGGAATTAATTACATCTTGATCCACTTTTTCTTCAAGGCTGAGTGCTTCGGTCTTATCTTCATCTGAATATCCAAATACCCCAATTGCATCAAGTCTGGCCCGTGATAAAAAGTCGACTAGCTCGTCAAACTCTTCTTGGGTCTCACCAGGAAACCCAACAATTACATTTGAACGGACTCCGGCTTGTGGCGAGAGCGCACGAATTTGAGTAATTAAATGGAGGAAAGAATCGGTATCACCGAAGCGGCGCATGCGACGTAGAACTGTTGGGCTTGCATGCTGAAATGAGAGATCAAAATAAGGAACAACTTTAGGAACTGAAATCATAGCTTGGATAAGTGATGGTCGCATTTCGGCTGGTTGCAGATATGAGAGGCGAATCCGCTCGATGCCTGGAATCTTTGCAATATCGGGAAGCATATTTTCTAGAACTTTCATATCCTTGAAATCTTTGCCATATGAAGTCGTGTTCTCGCTGACCAGAAAGAGTTCAGAGACTCCCTGTGTTGCCAGCCATTGAGCTTCTTCAATAATCTCGGTTGGGCGCCTTGAAACAAATGAGCCACGAAACATTGGAATCGCGCAGAATGAACATCTACGATCACATCCAGATGCAATCTTTAGCGGCGCGATAGGTGCCGAATCTAATCGCTTACGGGAAAGGATTTGGTTGGGCTGACTTAAGTTCTGGCGATCAGCTGGTGCGATTGGCAAAAGCGCCCGGCGATCTTTTGGCTTATGTGCTGCGATAGAGCCACCACCAATAATTGTCTGCAATCTAATCGAGATATCTTCATAATCATCGAAGCCTAAAATTGCATCTGCTTCCGGAAGCGCCTCAGAAAGTTCATTTCCATATCGCTCGGCCATGCAGCCAACTGCGACAACGGCTTTGGTTATCCCATTTGTTTTGAGGGAATGTGCCTCTAACAGGGCATCTACTGAATCTTTCTTTGCACTTTCAATAAAACCACAAGTATTAACTAAAGCTACTTCGGCACGTGCGGGATCGGAAACTAAGGTCCAGCCATCTGCAGATAATCTTCCGGCAAGTTCCTCAGAGTCAACTTCGTTGCGTGCGCATCCAAGGGTTACGAGTGCAACGGTGCGAGGCGCCTTTACGGCTAGGTTGTTATCTAAATTCTCGGCGCTCATCTGCGCCATCTTACAGTGGGTTAAGTTTTAAATTGTACTTAACCGTTATTTGAACCATTTGGAGTGAATGAAAGATGAACTACTTCCCCGACTCCGCCAGGCGTTCCAATTTCTCGGCCATTTACATTGAGCGAAACTGCCGCAGCATTTCCAATTATTGCATGTATAAATTGATCCTCACTAAAGGATTTTACTTCTCCAGCCTTGATTGAGCCGCTAAACATTTGAGCTCCACTTGCATCTTGGATTCCAATCCAAGATTTTCCAGAAATACCTGAAACAACTAGCGAAACTCCGGAGGTCGCTGAAGCGACAACTTGCGAGTTCTGTTCAGTCGTTGAAGGGGCCGGACCTTGGCTTGACGGAGCCAAAGGTGAGGTCGTGTCATTTGGGAAGAGTGAGATTACTGCTGGCACTGCAATCAAGAGTGCAACGACTCCGGCAGCGACTGACGCTAAGGCTTTAAATGAAATTGCAGGACGAGGAGCACGTTGCTTAATTACATTATTCTCTTCGAGCAAATCAACCATTGGTCGATCAAAGTCACCAGTGGTCTGTGCAAATTTCTCGATAAGTAAATCAGCATTTAAGTTTAAAACTTTTGCAATTGTTCGGATATGTCCACGCGCATATGCATTGCCGCCACAGCTCTCGAATTTATCGGATTCAATATCCTTGATTAAGGTTTCACGAATTCGCGTAATTTGGGCAATTTTCGCCACTGAAAAGCCAGCACCTTCGCGAGCATCACGAATTTCGGTGCCGAGAGTTAGATTTTCTAAACTCATTTATTTTCCTTTTGCGGAGAACTTGCTGTTAAAGCAACATGGAAGGGGATTTCCAGGGCCCTAAGAGTAAAACCTGAAGGCGCCTTAGGACAAGTCCGAGTTTGACCAAGAGGTGAATTCACCCCGAAAACTGACCCCAGAGGGTTAGCTCACGCTGAATTACAACTTTTGTATCAGAGATTTCCCTGCAATTGCTCAAGAACTTCGGGCATCTGCTCAGCGGTAATTAAAACGGTTCGCGCCTTAGAACCTTCCGTCGGCCCAACAATGCCGCGGCTCTCCATTAAATCCATTAATCTGCCAGCTTTTGCAAAACCAATTCGTAATTTACGTTGCAACATGGATGTCGAACCAAATTGTGTTGAGACAACTAATTGCACCGCTTGCAACAAGAGATCCATGTCATCGCCAATATCATCTTCAATAATATGAGCCTTTACTGGAGCAGTTAAATCAAGACGGTACACCGGTTGTAATTGCGATTTAACATGGTTCACAATCGCTTCAGTTTCGCGCTCTGAAACATATGCCCCTTGAATTCGCATTGCCTTACTTGCTCCCATCGGCAAGAAAAGCGCATCGCCCTGGCCTACTAATTTTTCAGCTCCTGGCGTATCTAGAATAACTCTCGAATCCGCAAGGCTTGATGTAGCAAAGGATAAACGTGATGGAACATTTGCTTTGATTAGACCCGTAACGATATCGACGCTTGGGCGTTGGGTTGCGATTACCAAGTGAATTCCGGCAGCTCTGGCTAGTTGGGTAATTCGCACAATCGACTCTTCAACTTCTCTTGCTGCAACCATCATCAGATCTGCTAGCTCGTCAATTATCACAAGTAGATATGGATAAGGCTCAAGAATTCTCTCACTACCCTCTGGAACAATTAACTTTCCAGAGCGAACTGCCTTATTAAAATCATCAATATGCCTAAATCCAAAAGCTGAAAGATCGTCATAACGCATATCCATTTCACGCACCACCCAGGCAAGAACATCAGCTGCCTTTTTTGGGTTTGTGATGATTGGAGCAATTAGATGTGGAATTCCTTCATAACTTGTGAGTTCTACCCGCTTTGGGTCAATCATTACCAGGCGAACATCATCTGGGGTTGAACGCATAAGAATCGAGACTATCAGCGAATTAATCATTGAAGATTTTCCAGCACCGGTTGCACCAGCTACTAATAGGTGCGGCATCTTCGCTAAGTTCGCGCAGATAAAGTTTCCTTCTACATCTTTACCAAGTGCAATAACCATTGGGTGAGCGTCGTTTCCGGCAACTGGAGAACGTAGAACATCTCCAAGGGCGACGATTTCGCGATCGGTATTTGGGATCTCAATTCCAACAGCAGATTTTCCTGGAATTGGCGAGAGAATTCGGACATCTCCGCTAGCAACCGCATAGGAAATATTCTTTGCAAGCGCTGTGATTGCTTCTACCTTCACACCGTTTCCAAGTTCAACTTCATAACGTGTAACCGTTGGCCCACGCATAAATCCAGTAACTCGGCATTCAACACCAAACTGATCAAAGACTTGAGTCAGCGCCGCAACAACAACATCATTTGCCTTTGACTTCGCCTTTGATGCTGGGCCAGTTTTAAGCAAATCCATTGAAGGTAATTCATATTTGGTATCGCCAGTTAACAACATCTGCTTCGCATGTTTAGGGACGCTGGCAACCGGAGCATTTAGCGGGGTTGGATCCCTAGGATTCTCAACTGTGAACTCTTCGTCAAAACTCTCTTCATCCAACTCTTCTTCTTCATGAACAAATCCTTGAACCAGCGGGGTTTCAAATGGCGGGGTGTCAGAGATTTCAAATTTCTCCTCAGCACGTGCAGCTCGAGCATCAGAGACTTTTCCGCTACCCCAGTGAAATAGCGTTGAGATTCGTCCGAATACCTTTGATACAGGCGTAGCAGTGATAACCAAAATTCCAAAGAAAAGAAGTATCAGAAGTATTGGAATCGCAAGAATTATTGTTACAAGCGCAACTAGTGGGGTCGAAATTCCGTATCCAATCCAACCGCCACCATCACGGATTGCCGTCTGGCCCGTTCCACTTGAGCCATTGAGGATATGGAGTAAGCCAGTTATTGAGATAAGAAGGACGAAGGTTCCGACAATGATTCGCCCAGTGGCCTTTGAATCATCTGGCGCCCTAAACAATCGAAATGCGAAGTAGATAAAGATAATTGGCGTAATAAATCCAAGTTTTCCAATCAGACCAAAGACTGCGGCATAAATTCCATGCCCCACAACATTATCTAAGCTAAACCAGACACCTGCTGCAGAAATGAGTCCAAGGATAAAAACTATAAATGCCAGGCCATCTCGTTGATGAGCCGGATCTAAATCCTGGGCGCCACGAAAGATAAAGCGAATAGATGAGCCGAGAGTCTTTGCAAAGAATTTCCAAAGCGCACCGATTCCGCGCGCAGCACCAGTGGCTGCCGCAGATTTCTTGGTTGAAGCTTTTCTTTTCGCGGCCATAATGGCTAACCTTAAAGCGTTCGATATACGCGGTAACTAAGGCGCGCCGCTATACCTCGATAACTACCGGAACAATCATTGGTTTACGTCGGTGCTTATCGCCAACCCAACTGCCGACTGTTTTTCTTACAACTTGTTGCAACTGATGTGTTCCATTAATTCCATTACTTACAGCGGTTGCTAGCGCCTTCTCAATCATGCCCTTTACTTCGTTAAAGAGCGCATTATCTTCAGTAAATCCTCGAGCATGAATATCTGGACCGGCAATTATTTTTCCAGTTTGTGATTCGATAACTACGACCACTGAGATGAAACCCTCTTCGCCCAGAATTCGTCGATCTTTAAGTGAGCTTTCGGTAATTTCACCAATACTCTGACCATCCACATAAACAAAGCCGACTGGGATAGCTCCTGCAACATCTGCGTATCCATCAGCCATATCAACAACAATTCCATTTTCGACAACCAAAGTATTTGTTCGAGCAACGCCAGTTTTAATAGCAAGTTCAGCATTTGCTCGTAAGTGGCGCCATTCGCCGTGAATCGGCATAACATTTTTTGGCTTTACAACGTTGTAGCAGTAAAGCAATTCACCGGCAGATGCGTGCCCAGAAACATGCACCATTGCATTTCCTTTGTGGACAACATTTGCACCAAATCTTGTGAGCTCATTAATAACTCGATAAACCGGATTTTCATTTCCCGGAATAAGTGACGAAGCCAGAATAACCGTGTCACCTTTGCCTACTTGAATTTCATGATCACCATTGGCCATGCGAGAAAGTGCAGCAAGTGGCTCACCCTGCGAACCAGTGCAGATTAAAACCACTTTGTCGCCGTAATCTTTTAGATTCTTTGAATCAACAATTAGGTTCGGTGGAATATGTAGATAACCAAGATCTTCGGCTAATTTCATATTGCGAACCATGCTGCGGCCAACATATGCAACCTTGCGGCCGTGTGATTCAGCAACATCAATGATTTGTTGAATGCGGTGAACATGTGATGCGAATGAGGCAACAATTACTCGACGCTCGGTCTGGCGAATAACTCGATCCAAAACTGGACTTATTTCGCGCTCTGAAGTTGTGAATCCTGGAACATCCGCATTTGTCGAATCAACCATAAATAAATCAACGCCTTCGGCGCCTAGCCTGGCAAAGCTTGCTAGATCGGTAACGCGACCATCTAGTGGGAGCTGATCCATTTTAAAGTCGCCAGTCGCAAGAACCAACCCTGCTGGTGTTCGGATTGCAATTGCAAGTGCATCTGGAATCGAGTGATTTACTGCGATGAACTCTAATTCGAATGGGCCAAACTTCTGAATCATTCCAGCTTTAACTTCAACTGTCGGAGCTGTTATTCGACGCTCCTTTAACTTGGCCTCAGTGAATGCAAGTGTTAGCTTCGATCCAACTATCGGAATATCATTTCGCTCGCGTAGCAAATATGGGACTGCACCGATGTGATCTTCGTGGCCATGAGTGAGTGCAACTGCAACAACATCATCTAAGCGCTCACGGATGTATTCGAAGTCTGGAAGGATTAAATCAATACCTGGTTGATTCTCTTCGGGAAACAATACGCCGCAATCAACTACTAACAACTTTCCTTCGTATTCGAAAACGGTCATGTTGCGACCGATCTCTCCTAGCCCACCGAGTGCAACTATTCGAAGTGTTTTAGCAGCAAGCTTGGATGGATAGGGTAAATCTGGATGAGGATGATTCATTAGTTAAGTGTTACTCCGCCTTGTCGTAGGTCCTCCCGCAGTTGCGCTATTTGCGCAGCGGTGGCATCGACAAGTGGCAATCTAGTAAATCCACCAGGTAGGCCCATTTCATTGAGTGCGGCCTTAGTCAATATCGCACCTTGGGTGCGGAAGGTTCCGGTGAATACCGGTAATAATTTTTGATGAATTTCAAGTGCACGCACAGCATTTCCAGAGAACCAGGCGTCTAGCATTTCACGAAGACCACTTCCAACGGTGTGGCCACATACCGAAACAAAACCAACTGCGCCAACTGATAGCAGTGGCAGATTCAAAATATCATCGCCAGAATAAACTGGAATTCCAGAGCGCTTAATTACCCAAGAAGTAGCTGCAACATTCCCTTTTGCATCTTTTAACGCAGCAATCCTTGGATGCTCAGCTAAGGCAACGATCGTGTCCGATTCAATTTCAATTCCAGTACGGCCAGGAATGTCATACATCATCACTGAGAGATCGGTTGCATCGGCCATCGCTTTAAAGTGGGCAGCAATTCCTGCTTGTGGTGGCTTGTTGTAATAAGGCGTTACTACTAACAATCCATCTGCGCCAGCTTTTGCAGCACGTTGTGCCTGCACAACCGAGTGTGAAGTTTCATTGTTGCCAGCACCAGCGATTACTTTAATCTTTGACCCAACTGTTTTCTTAACAACACTTACGATTTGATCTTTCTCATCATCGCTTGTTGTTGGTGCTTCGCCTGTTGTGCCATTTACAACGATTCCATCATGTCCAGTTGAGACTAAATGCGCTGCTAATTTTTCGACACCAGCCCAATCAATTTCGCCATCCTTGTTAAATGGCGTAACCATGGCGGTAATTAACCGACCAAATGGAGGTGTAAGGCTCATAAGCTTAGGTTACACGCAATTTACGGAGCTATGCGACCAGATTTCTGAAATGCCCCGTAAGTCATCGGCATAAGTTCAGCAAAATGCTTCTCCATCTTCTCTGCAACCATCTCGATTTCACGTTGTGGATATGACGGGAAATGTGAATCTGGGCTAGATGTGCGAAGTGAAAGGAAATTCATTAGGGCTCGGGCATTCATAGTTACATACATAGATGAGTAAAGCGTTACTGGCAGAACTGCGCGCGCTACTTCTCGGGCAACGCCAGATGCCAAAATCTTCTGATAATTTTCATAGGCAACAATGCAAGTTTCTTTAATCGCATTGACTGTTATATCTAATTGCTCTTGGGTGCCATCAACGAAAGTGTATGCACCAGTTTTGCCTACCTGGACTAACTTGCGATCCTTATTTGGAATGTAAAAAACCGGGCGAAGTTCACGATAACGACCGCTCTCTTCATTGTAAGAAGCAATTCGGTGGCGCATGAATTCACGGAATACAAAGATAGGCGCTGAAACAAAGAATGTCATTGATGTATGTTCGAATGGACTTCCGTGGCGTTCGCGCGCTAGATAATTAATTAAACCAGCATCGCGTTCACTAGATTCACCAACTTTTTCTAAAGTTGTCTCCCCCGCAGTTGATACTCGCGCCGCCCAAATAACATCGGCATCACTTGCACTAGACTTAACAAGTTCAACGGTCATATCATCACGAAAAACAATTTCCTGCTTGGTATCAACAACATCTGGGGTATCTGTATTCATAGCCCGACCCTATATAAAGCATCGCCTATCGCCTCGTATTAGGGCATACTTTCGGCGTGTCAGTGAAGCGTGATTCTTTCAGCGTCTCAATAACCGTCGGTGCATATGGCAGCGCATTCGGTGCCGCGGCTGTGGCTGCTGATTTCTCAGTTCTCCAAGCTTGCTTACTCTCACTACTTTTGTTTTCTGGGGCATCACAATTTGCAGTTGTTGGAGTAATTGCAGCAGGTGGCACCGCAATTAATGCAATTGCAACATCAACACTTCTTGGAACTCGTAATGGTCTATATGGATTGCGCCTTGCGCCTATTCTGAAATTACGTGGTTGGAGAAGAGTTGTTGCAGCTCAGATAACTATTGATGAATCAATTGGTGTTGCCCTCGCGCAAAAAGATGAAGCCGAAATGCGCAGAGGATTTTGGTATACCGGTTTTGGCGTATTTATCTTCTGGAATCTTTTTACACTTGCCGGCGCACTTGGTGCGCAAGCAATTGGCGATCCATCTGCCTGGGGCTTAGATGCCGCCGTTCCTGCTGCATTTCTTGGACTTCTCTGGCCCAGACTTTCTGACCGAAAGTCTTGGGTATTAGCCGGCTTTGCAATTTTACTTGCACTTTCACTGACTCCATTTGTTCCCGCTGGAATACCAATTATTTCTTGCACCCTACTCGCCATAATCATTGGTTGGCGAAAATGAGCACCTTCTGGATAGCGGTTATTGGATCGAGCGCTCTAGCATTTGCAGTTAAATTCATCGGGGCATCAGTGCCAGAAACTTTCTTAAGCAATCCGCGAATCCTACGGATCAACACCTTAATTCCGGTTGCGCTCTTAACCGCCTTAATTTCCGTAAACACATTTGCAGATAAGACTCAATTGGTGCTTGACCACCGTGCTCTGGGAATAGCTGCGGCAGTAACTCTGTTGATTGCTAAGGCACCGTTTCCGGTTGTGGTTGTAGGCGCTGCAATTACTTCAGCACTTGCCTACCGCTATATTTAAAGAATCTTTAGTGATTCGAGCTTTGCTTTTAAATCGTTATCTGAAGGTTCAGTGAGGTGTGTTCCATCGCTAAAAACAATTACTGGAATTGATTGCATACCGCCATTGATCTCGACAACTTTATCTGCCGCGCTCTTGTCAGCTTCAACATCCACATAGGTATATTCCACATTATTTGTATCTAAGAAGCGATTAGATCTGCGGCAATCCCCGCACCAATCTGCGCCATACATTAAAATGCTTGACATAACTTCTCCTTAATTCAAATCCATATAGTGCTCTAAGCCAAAAGTTAGCCCAGGGTTTTTGCCCACTTCTCTAATTGCCAGAAGAACACCAGGCATAAATCCGGTGCGATCTATTGAATCATGTCGGATTGAAAGAGTTTCGCCAGTATCCCCCAAGATCACTTCTTGATGGGCTACTAACCCGCGCAACCGAACCGAATGAATATGAACGTCGCCAATTTTTGCGCCACGCGCACCATCAAGTTCTGATGTTGTTGCATCTGGCATTGGAGCTCTCTTTACACTCTTGCGGGCATCATTAATCAATTCTGCAGTTCTGGCTGCGGTTCCAGATGGCGCATCTGCCTTCGCTGTATGGTGTAATTCAACAATTTCAACTGTCTCAAAATACTTAGATGCTTGCGCTGCGAATTGCATCATCAATACAGCACCAAGCCCAAAATTAGGAGCAACTAATGCACCTACCTTTGGGTTAGCTGCAAGCCATGTTTTAATTTTCTCTAACTTCGTGCTATCAATACCTGTGGTTCCTACCACCACGCTCATTCCATTATTGATAGCAAACTCGAGATTTCCCATTACAGAATCTGGATGCGTAAAATCAACAACTACTTGAGCGCCACTAGAAACTAATAGGTCTAACGAGTCACCTAAATCTAATTGGGCAACTATCTCTAAATCTGAAGTTCGCGAAATGGCCTTTACGCTCTCGACTCCCATGCGACCTTTAGCGCCGAGAACTGCGACTTTGATACTCATGAAATCACCTTCTCAAATTTAGCTTTGCTTCTAAATGGACCCACTAGCGCAAGGGTAGCGGGAGCGCTGAATAAGTCGCGTGCTAATTGATGGACTTGTTCTGGCGTCACACTTCGAACCTTGGCCAAGATGTCATCAAAGCTCATAATCTCGCCGTAAACGAGTTCGCTCTTGCCGATTCGACTCATTCTTGAACCAGTATCTTCCTGCCCCAAAATTAGACCACCTGTAACAGCGCCCTTGGCCCGAGAGATTTCTTCTGCAGTTAATCCATGTTGCGCAACTGATTCACTTATTTCGCGCATCAACTTAATTACTTCTTCTGCCTTCTCGGTTCTGCAACCTGCGTAAAAAGCAAGAGTTCCGGTGCCGGCAAATTGTTGTGGGTAGGCATAAGTTGTATATGCGAGTCCGCGCTTTTCGCGAATCTCTTGGAATAGGCGTGAAGCCATTCCGCCACCGATTGCTGAAGATAAAACACTCAGTGCAAAACGACGATCATCATTTCTAGCTAGCCCTGGAAAGCCATAAAGAATGTGTGCTTGTTCGGTCTTGCGATCGATTAGCCCAACCTTGCCTAAACCTGGAGTTTTTATTGGTGTGGATTCTCTAACTTCGTGATTATTATTTGGCACATCAAGGAAGCCATCTTTGGAAAGAGCTTCTTCAACCAACTTAACAACTTTCTTGTGCTTTACATTTCCAGCTACTGAAACAACTAGATTCTCTGGCTGATAATGCTTCTTGTAATAATTAAAAATTGAATTACGTGGCATTTTATTAATCGAATCAACCGTGCCAAGTATTGATCGCCCTACTGGTGAATCTCCGTAATAGGTATCTAGATAAAGCTCGTGAATGTAATCAGAGGGATCATCGTCACGAACTGCAATTTCGCTTAAAACAACTTTACGTTCCGAATCGACATCTTCGCTAGTAAATGTCGAAGAAGTGATTAGATCTGAAACTACATCTACTGCTAGCGGCAAATCGGTATCAATTACGCGGGCGTAAAAACAGGTATATTCCTGACCGGTGAATGCATTCATCTCGCCGCCGACAGCTTCGATTGAAGATGAAATCTCAAGTGCAGTTCGGGTCTTCGTCCCTTTAAAGAGCAAATGTTCTAGAAAGTGAGAAGCTCCCGCGACGGATTTTGATTCATCGCGAGAGCCAACATTTGCCCAAATTCCTACCGCAGCGGAACGAGAAGTACTGACTTCTTCAGTAACAATTCGTAGCCCGCTGGGCAAGATTGTTTTACTCAATTATTCGCCGGCTTCCTTACCAGGAACTGTGCCGTCTGCAAGAACTGGAACCAGAGAGAACTTACCCTTTGGATCAATCTCTGCAATTTCAACTTCGATCTTATCGCCAACCTTCATAACTTCTTCAAGGTTTTCGATGCGCTTTCCACCATGCAATTTACGAATCTGCGAGATGTGTAGCAAGCCATCTTTACCTGGAACAAGTGAAATGAATGCGCCGAATGTTGCAAGCTTCACGATACTTCCGTTGAAGCGCTCTCCCACCTTTGGGACAACTGGGTTTGCGATTGCATCAATCATTGCCTTTGCGGCTTCAGCTTGTGATCCTTCAAGTGCGCCGATGTAGACAGTTCCATCATCTTCGATGGTGATATCTGCGCCGGTCTCATCTTGAATCTGGTTAATCATCTTGCCCTTAGGTCCGATGATTGCACCGATTAGATCAACAGGAACCTTGACCGAAATGATACGAGGAGCAAGAAGGCTCATCTCATCTGGTGCATCGATTGCTTGGTTCATGATGTCAAGAATTGTTAGACGTGCTTCCTTTGCTTGAAGCAATGCTGATGCCAATACTGATGCTGGAATTCCATCAAGCTTGGTATCTAGTTGTAGCGCAGTAACAAAGTCTTTTGTTCCTGCAACTTTGAAGTCCATATCTCCGAAAGCATCTTCAGCTCCGAGAATATCTGTGATTGCAACATATTCAGTCTTGCCATCAACGACATCTGAAATCAGACCCATTGCAATACCTGCAACGGCGGCCTTTAATGGAACACCAGCATTTAGCAGCGACATAGTAGATGCACATACTGAACCCATTGAAGTTGAACCATTTGATCCAAGAGCTTCTGAAACTTGGCGAATTGCATATGGGAATTCTTCACGTGTTGGAAGAACTGGAACTAATGCGCGCTCTGCAAGTGCACCGTGGCCGATTTCGCGACGCTTTGGTGAACCAACACGACCAGTCTCGCCCACTGAATATGGTGGGAAGTTGTAGTTGTGCATGTAACGCTTGTGATTCTCTGGGCTCAGAGTATCTAGTTGTTGTTCCATCTTTAACATGTTCAAAGTTGTAACACCAAGGATTTGAGTCTCGCCACGTTCGAAGATTGCTGAACCGTGAACGCGAGGCATAACTTCTACCTCGGCTGTAATTGCACGAATATCGCGAATTCCACGACCATCGATACGAATCTTCTCGCGAAGAACACGTTGGCGAACTAGCTTCTTAGTAACTGAACGTAGGGCGGCAGAAACTTCTTTCTCGCGGCCTTCGAAAGTTGCAGCTAGCTTCTCTTTTACTGAAGCATTTACTTCATCAAGCTTGGTTTCGCGCTCTTGCTTTCCAGCAATTGTTAGCGCCTTAGCTAAATCATCTTTAGCCGCTGCTTCAACTGCAGCGTATGCATCATCTTGGTAATCCAAGAAGACTGGAAATTCACCAGTTGGCTTTGCAGCAACTTTGGCAAGATCCATCTGTGCTTGGCAGAGAATACGAATAAATGGCTTTGCAGCTTCTAAACCTTCACCAACGATCTCTTCGGTTGGTGCCTTAGCACCAGCTTTGATGAGATTAATTGTCTGAGTTGTAGCTTCGGCTTCAACCATAATGATTGCAACATCGCCATCAATAATTGAACCAGCAACGACCATGTCGAATACAGCTTTCTCCAAATCAGAGTGATTTGGGAATGCAACCCATTGGCCTTCAATCAGAGCAACGCGAACGCCGCCGATTGGACCAGAGAATGGCAGACCAGCAAGTTGTGTTGACATTGATGCTGCGTTAATTGCAAGGACGTCATACATATGATCAGGGTTAAGTGCCATAACAGTTACGACAACTTGAACTTCATTGCGAAGTCCCTTTACGAATGATGGACGAAGTGGACGGTCAATTAAACGACAGGTAAGAATTGCATCTTCTGACGGACGACCTTCGCGACGGAAGAAAGATCCTGGAATCTTTCCTGCGGCATACATACGTTCTTCAACATCCACGGTTAGTGGGAAGAAATCGAATTGATCCTTTGGCTGCTTTCCAGCAGTTGTTGCAGAGAGCAACATTGAATCACCATCTAAATAAACAAGTGCAGTTCCTGACGCTTGACGTGCTAGGCGGCCGGTTTCAAACCGGATCTCGCGCTTTCCATATTTGCCGTTATCAATTACTGCAACGGCGGTCTTAACATCTTGACCTTCCATAGGTCGACTCCATTTCTAATGAACACGCATCAGTAACGGATCTTCGATGGAAGCCCACGGGATTAAATTAAATAATTTAGGCCCGGAAGCCACAACCGAGGACCGATTCACTGATGAGTGAGTTTTGCTAATTTAGCGACGAATACCGAGTTTTTCGATAATCGCTCTGTAACGTGTTACATCGGTCTTTGCGAGATATTGCAAGATACGACGACGCTTACCGACCATAAGAATCAGACCACGACGGTTGTGGTGATCGTTCTTATTTACCTTTAGGTGCTCGGTGAGTTCTTCAATTCGCTTTGATAGCAATGCGACCTGCGCTTCAGGGCTTCCTGTGTCAGTAGCGGAAGCGCCGTATTTTGTAATGATTTCTTTTTTAACTGATGGTTGTAACGCCATTTAGTGCTCCCTTTACTTTCACGAGGGCCTCGGTGTTATTCACGAAGGCTCGATTGCTCGCTTGTTGTAGGGCAAGGCTACCAGCGCCATTTACTATGGAGAAATCGAGCGATAATCGAGTGCTATTGATCGAGATTTATGCGGGTAAATCCAGTTAATTCTGCCGCCCGGTCGCAATCCGCTTTCATTTGGACTAGCAAGGAATCGAGCGAATCAAATTTCAGGGTATCGCGCAATCTTTCAGTGAATTCAACTTTCGCAATTTTGTCGTATAACTCTAAGCCAACTTGATCAAGTGCGTATGCCTCGACTTGGCGACCGCGCACTCCAGGGAAAGTTGGATTTGTTCCTATCGAAATTGCTGCAGCCCATCGAATGTTTTCAACTGTTAACCATCCAGCATAAACTCCATCTGCGGGAATACATGCAAGATCATCAAGTCCAATATTCGCTGTTGGGTAACCAATTGTTCGGCCACGCTTTTCGCCATGGACAACCGGGCCAACTAAATAATGATTTCTGGTCAATAATTCTTTTGCTCGAACAACTTCGCCATCGAATATCAAACCACGAATACGGGTAGAAGAAATTGGGTTTCCTCTATTTTCCGAGAGCTGAACTATTGAAGTTTCAAAGCCTTTTGCGACTGTTTGCAGATACTGCGCGGTGCCCTGAGCACCACGACCAAAAGTAAAATTCTCGCCAACAATCACATGAGTTGCGCTCAGTCGCTTCAAAAGAATCTCATCAATAAATTCATCTGCCGTCTTTGCTGCAAACTCTTTAGTAAATTCAATCACGACCACTTCATCCGCACCATGTGCTTTTAACGCAGCGATTCGATCATCGAGTGGAAGCAATTGCATTGGCGTGCGCTCTGGCGCAAAAATAACAGTCGGGTGTGGATAGAAAGTTAGAACAATTACTTTCCCATATTTCGTTGCACTCTTTAGCAGCTCTTGATGACCAGCGTGCACGCCATCAAAGATGCCGATTGCTACGCAATTGTCTTGGTTGCTCATGTTGCTATTCTTTCACAGTAACTAGGGTCGGCGTCGCAACAGTTTTACCTGATTGTTCTTTATCCAATAACAGGGCAACGAATTCGCCCGCTTGATCCAAAGCAGCGACTGCTCCGATTTGATTGCTAGCAGAAATTGCTCGGCCAAATGAAATTTCATTTGCCTCGGGTAGGTCGATAGTACGAACTGGCAATATTCGCGAAATTGCAGATGCTACAGAAATCGGTTTGGCATCTTTCAACTCAGTACACTCTGAAATATCGAATGGTGAAACTACCGTGCGATTTAGCGAAGTTAAATGGCCACCGACTTGCAAGGATTCGCCGAGATCACGGGCGATTGCCCGAATATAAGTTCCAGCGCTACATGAAACAGTTACTTCCACATCCATAAACGCTTCGACCTTATTAATTGATCGGACTTCAATATTCATAATTTCTATATCTCGGGCTGGAAGTTCAACTGCTTCCCCATCTCTTACTCTCTGATGTGCACGCTTTCCATCAATCTTTATCGCCGATACCGAACTAGGCTTCTGCTGAATTTTTCCAACAAAGTTTGCCATTGCGCTTTTTATTTGGGTTTCACTTAGATTTGAAGCATCAGTTGTTGCTAAAACTTCGCCTTCGCGGTCATCTGTATGTGTGCTCTGCCCTAATCTGATTGTTGCCTCATATCTCTTTGTACCATCAACAACATATTGAAGAAGTCTGGTCGCTGAACCAATACCAAGAACTAAAACACCCGTAGCCATTGGATCAAGAGTTCCGGCATGGCCAACTTTTTTTGTTCCGAATTGCTTGCGGGCTTGGGCGACTACATCGTGGCTAGTTAAACCTGGCGCCTTATTTATAAGAGCAAAGCCATGCATTTAATTAGGCTTCGGTGTGCTTATAAGGATCGGGATCGCCAGCAGGTTTTGCCCCTTCGCGAGCCTTTGCTAATTCGGCATCTTTTCTTGCAACTTCAAAGAGCAAATCATTCATCGCACTGGCACTCTCTTGCAATCCATCTTGAAAGAATTCAAGTGAAGGCGTAATTCGAAGTCCAAGAGTTCGTCCCACTTCAGTGCGCAACATTCCACGCGCCGAATTCAAAGCAATTGCAGTTGCACTTCGAGCAGCTTCATCACCAAGCACAGTGTAGAAAATAGATGCCTGCTGCAAGTCGCCGGTCACGCGAACATCGGTAAGAGTAATGAAGCCAAGTCGCGGATCCTTTACCCGCGACTCAAGAGCATCGGCAACAATCTCTTTAATTCGGTCAGCGACCTTTAATGCACGATTCGAGGCCATTTGTTATGCGCGCTTCTTCTCACGCAACTCGTAGGTCTGAATGATGTCGCCAACTTGAATATCCTTGAAGGATCCGAGTCCAATACCGCACTCGTAACCATCCTTAACTTCAGTTGCATCATCCTTAAAGCGACGTAACGAATCAACAGTCAGGCCTTCGCCAACAAGCACACCATTTCGAAGTGTTCTTGCCTTGGCATTTCGCTTGATGGTTCCATCTTGAACCAAGCAGCCAGAGATATTTCCAAACTTGCTTGATTTAAAGATATCGCGAACTTCGGCGTTTCCAAGAACTACTTCTTCAAACTCTGGCTTTAGCAAGCCCTTGAGTGAAGCTTCGATCTCTTCGATAGCGTTGTAGATAACTGTGTAGAAACGAATTTCAACGCCTTCAACTTCGGCGAAGATTGCAGTCTGTGGTTCAGGCTTAACGTTGAATCCGATAATCACAGCAGTTGATGCAGAAGCAAGAGTTACATCGCCCTTAGTAATTGCACCTACGCCGCGGTGGATAACACGGAGATCAACATCGCTGCCGACATCGAGCTGTAGCAATGCATCTTCCAGAGCTTCAACCGAACCAGAAACGTCACCCTTAAGAATGAGGTTGAGTGTGCTGATCTTGGATTGCTCCATAAAGTCTTCGAGTGAAACTTTCTTCCGAGTCTTTGCCAGCAACGCATTTCGCATTGCAAGTTGACGCTTCTCGGCAATCTGACGAGCGGTTCGATCATCTTCAGCAACAATGAATGTGTCACCCGCACCTGGAACCGATGTGAAGCCAAGAACTTGAACTGGACGTGATGGGCCAGCTTCAGTTACCGCATCGCCATTTTCATCAAGCATTGCACGAACGCGACCAAAGGCGCCGCCAGCAACAATTGAATCTCCGACATGAAGTGTTCCACGTTGGACAAGAACTGTCGCAACTGGGCCACGACCCTTATCAAGATTAGCTTCGATTGCAACACCTCGGGCAACATCATCTGCAATTGCGCGCAGATCAATTGCGGCATCTGCAGTAAGAAGAATTGCATCGATTAGTTCATCAATACCAGAACCTGACTTTGCAGATACGTTGATGAACATAGTTGTTCCGCCAAATTCCTCTGCAATCAAGTTGTATTCAGTTAATTGTTGGCGAATCTTGTCTGGGTTTGCGCCCTCTTTATCAACCTTGTTCACTGCAACAACAATTGGAACATCTGCTGCTTGGGCATGGTTTAGCGCTTCAATTGTCTGTGGCATAACGCCATCATCTGCAGCAACAACAAGCACGGCAATATCTGTCACCTTCGCACCACGTGCACGCATCGCTGTGAAAGCTTCGTGACCTGGAGTATCGATAAATGTGATTGCGCGATTCTGTCCATCATGATCATGATGAATTTGATATGCACCAATATGCTGAGTAATTCCGCCTGCTTCACCGCGACCAACTTCGGTCTTGCGGATTGCATCTAGCAAACTTGTCTTACCGTGATCTACGTGACCCATAACCGTAACGATTGGCGAGCGCACAACAAGATCTGATTCATCGATATCTTCTAGTTCTTTATCAAGGTTGATATCGAATTGTTCTAGCAATTCACGATCTTCATCTTCCGGGCTAACTACTTGAATTTGATATCCAAGTTCGGCGCCAAGAAGCATGAAGGTATCTTCATCAACAGATTGTGTTGCAGTAACCATTTCACCTAAGTGGAATAGCGCTGAAACTAGTGCTGCTGGATCGCCACCGATTTTTTCGGCAAAGTCCATAAGAGTTGCACCGCGACGTAGGCGAATAGTTGTCTTGCCATCACCATGAGGAATGACCGCGCCACCAAGTGATGGTGCCGCCATATTGTCGAACTCTTCACGCAAGGCTTTCTTGCTCTTATGCGCCTTGCGAGATTTGCCGCCCTGCTTTCCAAATGCACCAGCAGTTCCGCCACGTTGATGACGTCCGCCGCCTTTACCACCAGCGCCACCAAATGTTGTTGGTGCGCCACCAGCATTTGTATTAGGTGTGCGATATGGCGAATTTGAATTTGGTACACCGGTTGTTGGTGATCCTGGACGTGAACCAGAAGTTGGTGAACCTGTTGTTGGGCGACCTTGTTGTGGTCGTGCAGCAAAACCTGGACGAACAGAACCGGGACGCGGTCCTGACATTGGCGGACGTTCACCTGGACGAAGTGGACGTTGCGCAGGTGGACGTGGCATTGCACTACTACCGGAACCGAAAGGATTATTTCCAGCACGTGGTGGACGTGGCATTACTGAAGGATTTGATGCAACTGGCGTTGCTGGTGTGACTGGCGTTGCTGGTGCCTCAGGCGCAACAAGCGCAACAGGTTTTTCGCTCTTGGCCTTAGTTAATTGTTCGCGAGTTGATTCTGGAAGCGATGCAAGTGCTGCTTCGATTTCTTCTGGGGTTGGTTCTGCCGACTTCTTTGCAGCAGTTTTCTTCGCAGCGGTTTTCTTGGCCACCTTCGGAGCAGGAGTTGCTGCTTTTAGATCTGGAAACTTATCCATCAACTTGCGCACAACAGGTGCCTCAACAGTTGATGATGCAGAACTAACGAACTCGCCGACTTCTTGTAACTTAGCGAGGAGCTCTTTGCTCTCTAAACCCAAATCTTTTGCTAATTCGTAAACGCGGACCTTTGCCACAGTTGCCTTCCTGTCTTGGCCCCACGTCTTAATTGGAGCCTAAATTAATGCCTTAATCATGAGCGCGCGGTGCTCATGGTTACTTGATTTCCCAATTTGGGTTTGACATAGCTTTCGCTCCTTATATTCGTAAAACTAGTTATTTAAAAACTTCTCCAACGAATCCATCGAAAGACTTTCATCTGTCCGAAAGGCCCGTTGAAATGATCTGCGCTCCTTTGCTAAATCGAAACAGTTTCGATGTAGCCAAGCACCGCGACCAAATTTGCGGTGATCTTCATCAGGCAGAACCTGATTTCCGACCCGAACTACCCGTAGTAGTTCACTGTAGTTCTCTCGCTTGCGACAAGCTATGCAGCTCCGAATCGGAATCGGCATCTCTTATCCCTCGCATTTTTAAACTATCAGGGGCAAATCTTACCTGCGATATCGGGATGTTCACAATCTACGCGGGAAAATCACCCGCATCCTCTGGCTCATCGCTGGAAATTGGCTTTGGCTTTTCGATTCGCACAACCGGATTATCTGGATGAATGTCGATTCGCCAGCCAGTTAGTCGAGCCGCAAGCCGAGCGTTCTGGCCATCTTTTCCGATCGCTAGTGAGAGTTGATAATCAGGAACAACGACTTTTGCAGATTTACTTTCAAGATCAACAACTTCACAACTTGTTACCTTTGCTGGGGCAAGTGCATTTGCAACATATACCGCAGGATTTTCAGAGTAATCAACGATATCTATTTTCTCGCCATTTAATTCATCCATTACCGCTTTTGCTCGGGCGCCAACTGGGCCAATTAGGGCACCTTTGGGACTTACACCAGCGCGGTGTGATCTGACTGAAACTTTGCTTCGATAACCAGCTTCGCGAGAAACGCCAACGATTTCAACAATCCGATCTTTTAATTCAGGAACTTCTAAAGTGAAGAGCGCCTTTACCAAGAGCGGATGGGTTCTAGAGAGCGTCACTTCTGGACCTTTTAAGCCTTGCTTCACATCCACAACAAAACACTTGATGCGTTGGCCATGAACATAAGTTTCGGTTGGGACTTGTTCGATTGGTGGGATTTTTCCTTCGACTCTTCCCAGGTCAACATAAACCAAAGTGGCATCGCGCCCTTGTTGAATCACACCTGAAAGAACGTCACCAACACTAGCTGAGAATTCTTCAACCACATCTGCATCTTTTGCCGCACGCATACGTTGTTTAATCTCTTTGCGAGTGATTGATTGAATAACTTGTTCAAAACCCTCAGGCATATGTGTAATGGTTTCGGTATAAACACCCTCATCATCAAACTGAGGAACATGAATCAGAATCTCGCCATCAACGCGGTTCAATACCGCGCGGCCTTGAGGCTTTGCATCTTCAAGTGCTAAGTAAGTTTCGGTTACCGCATTTTCGATTGCGCTAATCATCTTTTCTAGCGGAATTTCTTTCTCAATTGTTAGCGCAATTAGCGCAGCAACATCTACGCTCATTTGAATTCAATCTCTAAAACTGCACGCTTTATATCTTCGAAGGAAATCTTCTGATCCCCGACCAAAACAGCCGACTCTGTGGCTTCTCCAATTCGACCTTGGATATCTTGACCGCTGGTCATTGTGATTTCTACTAAGCGATTGAAATTCTTGCGCCAATGCCGTGGCTTCGTTAGCGGGCGATCGATGCCAGGTGACGTAACTTCTAAGGTGAAAGCGCTATCGCCAAGTTCTTCCAGGGTTTCAATGACCTCAGAAATTTCTTTTGTGACTGCTGTTATCTGATCTAAATTTAAGTGGGAGTCGCTGTCGACAATAACTGTAAGGATTTTTACCTTGCCGGCGCTCGTGATTGTTAGCTCTTCTAAGTAATTTCCAGATGCTTCAATAATTGGCCTGATAGCGGCGCTGATGTCCTCGTTCAATGGCATATCCAAAAGCCTTTCTCAATATTAAGTTCTAGTTAGCGAGCCAATCATAACCCACTTTTGCAATCAGAATTGTCGTTACTACTAAAAACACTTTTCGTACCAATGGTGAGCCGCCGCGGATGGCAAGTCTCGATCCAATTATTGCGCCGCAAACATTTGCGATAGCTAGTGCAAGTCCCAACTTCCACAAGATGTGACCAGTCAGTTGGAAGGAGATTATGGCGCCAAGATTGGTGGCAATATTTATGAACTTTGCAGTTGCGGATGCTTTAAGGAAGGCATAACCAACCAGCCCAACTAGAAGGAAAACTAGGAATGTCCCAGTCCCTGGACCAAAGATGCCATCGTAGAAACCAATGATTAAACCCAAAATAAAAACTATTTGATGGCGCTGGCGCTGTGTGAATTTAAGTTTCTCACTAATCCCAAGCTCTGGCTTACGCCAGGTATAGATCGCTACCGAGATCAATAGAAAAATGATTAGTGGGCGAAAGACTGATGTAGGAAAAGAGCTAGCAAGTCTGGCTCCGAGCGCCGAGCCGATGAATGCCGGGACCGCCATGTAAGAGGTCAATTTTAAATCTGGTTTTACAGTTCTAAAGTAATTTGCTGCTGCGGTGCTTGTTCCAAAGATAGAAATAACTTTATTTGTTCCAAGAATCGTAGGAATTGGCTTCTCGGAAATTCCGATTAGTAGGGCCGGTAATTGGATTAAACCGCCACCACCCGCGACTGCATCTACGAAGCCAGCAAAACCAGCAGCAATAACCAGAAATACTATGGTTTCAATTCCCATTTAATTATGAATTAAGGACCCTTGAAGTTATTTCAGTGACTGCTTTCAATAATTCAATCTCAGTCTTTTCGCCGGTTCGACGAACTCGGAATTCAACTTTCCCTTCAGAAAGTGCTTTGCCAACAATTACAATAAATGGAATTCCGATTAATTCTGCATCTTTGAATTTAACTCCAGCACTTGCATCTGGGCGATCATCGAACATTACCCGCAAGCCCTTCTCCTCCAAATCTTCGGCCAGAGTTAGGGCGGCCTTAAATACTTCAGCTTCTTTGCCGGTTGCGACAATATGAATATCTGCTGGTGCGATTTCGCGCGGCCAATTCAAGCCAATCTCATCATGTGTCTGTTCTGCAATTGCAGCAACCGCGCGCGATACACCAATTCCATAAGAACCCATTGTGACAACTTGGGATTTACCGTTCTGATCTAAAACAGTTAGATCAAGTGCCTGGGCATATTTGCGACCCAGCTGGAAGATATGACCAATTTCAATTGCTCGGTCAATTACAACTGGAGTTTCACACTTTGGGCAGAGATCTCCAGCGCGAACTTCTGCCGCTTCTAAATACTTTTCGACTTTAAAATCACGCTCATTTGTTACAAAGCGAGCATGTGTGTCTTTTTTATTCGCACCGGTAATCCAGTGTGATCCTGGAGTAACTCTTGGATCGGCATAAAGAGTTACGCCAAGTTTGTTTGCATCTTGGGGTCCGACATATCCTTTGACTAGCCCAGGAAACTTTGCAAAGTCGGCATCTTCAAACAAACGCAGTTCTTGCACACCTGGCAGATTTGCTTGGAGCCTCTTCAAATCAACTTCACGATCTCCTGGAACCAGAACTGAGATTGCTTTTTCATCCGCCATCAGCAGAACATTCTTTAGAGTGTCCGAAGCTTTATGTCCTGGACCAAATTTTGTATTCAAAAGGTCTACTAGTGAATCAATTGTTGGAGTATTTGGAGAATCAAACTCTTCTATTGCGGCTGGTGCACTGCCGGAATAGGCTGGAACTTTAGTGACCATAGCTTCAACATTTGCAGCGTAACCACATTTGTTGCATAGAACATAGGTGTCTTCACCAGTTGCACAAGGTGCTAAGAATTCTTCAGAACCTGAGCCACCCATTGCACCTGATACCGCAGATACGATGTTGTATTTAAGTCCGAGGCGATCAAAAGTCTTGATGTAAGCGTCGCGATGCTTGTTGTAAGAAGCAATTAACCCGGCATCGTCGATATCAAAGGAATACGAGTCCTTCATGACAAATTCTCGGCCCCGAATAATTCCACTTCTTGGTCTGGTTTCATCGCGGAATTTAGTTTGGATTTGATAAATTGAAAGAGGTAAATCTTTGTAAGAGGAATACTCGCCCTTCACCATTAAGGTAAACATCTCTTCGTGTGTTGGCCCTAAGAGATAATCGTTTCCTCTGCGGTCCTGCAACCTAAATAAATCAGATCCGTATTCTTCCCAACGACTTGTTTTCTCATATGGTTCGCGCGGTAAAAGCGCTGGGAAATGAACTTCTTGAAATCCCGCAGCATCCATCTCTTCGCGAATTACGCGTTCAATATTGCGATAAGTTAAATAGCCAAGTGGCAACCAGGAGTAAACTCCTGCGGCGATTCGACGGACATATCCCGCACGAACCAATAATCGATGGCTTGCTACTTCAGCATCTGCTGGGTCATCGCGAAGCGTGCGCAGAAGCAGGGTAGACATTTTCAACATGGGCGTACCCTACCGAACTTACTTAGCAGTTACGGTTGGTGCTCCACTTTCAACACCAGCAGCTTCCATTTCTTCGGCTAACCGCATTGCTTCCTCGATGAGAGTTTCAACAATTTGGCTCTCGGGAACAGTTTTAATTACTTGGCCCTTCACAAATATCTGGCCCTTGCCATTTCCGGATGCGACCCCAAGATCAGCTTCTCGTGCTTCACCTGGCCCGTTAACAACGCAACCCATAACTGCAACGCGAAGTGGAACTGTCATTCCTTGTAGCCCTGCTTGAACTTTTTCAGCCAAGGAATAAACATCAACCTGGGCGCGGCCACAAGATGGGCAAGAAACAATCTCTAACTTACGTTGGCGAAGATTTAGTGATTCAAGAATTGAGATTCCAACCTTTACTTCTTCAACAGGTGGCGCAGAGAGTGATACTCGAATCGTGTCGCCGATTCCTTCAGCCAATAAAATTCCAAATGCAGTCGCAGATTTAATCGTTCCCTGGAAGATTGGTCCGGCCTCAGTAACACCAAGGTGCAATGGATAATCACATTTGCTTGCAAGTAATCTGTAGGCCTGAACCATTGTTACGGGATCGTGATGTTTGACTGAGATTTTAATATCGCTAAATCCATGCTCTTCAAAGAGCGATGCTTCCCAGAGCGCTGATTCGGCAAGAGCTTCTGGAGTTGCTTTGCCATATTTGGCGAGAAGTCTTGGGTCAAGCGAGCCAGCATTTACGCCAATTCGAATTGGGATGCCTGCATCTCCCGCAGCCTTAGCAACCTCTTTAACCTTGTCATCGAACTGCTTAATATTTCCTGGATTTACTCGGACTGCAGCGCAACCAGCATCGATGGCTGCAAAGATATATTTTGGCTGAAAGTGAATATCTGCAATTACTGGAATCTGTGACTTCTTTGCAATCTGCGAGAGCGCATCGGCATCATCTTGACTAGGCACTGCAACTCGAACAATTTGGCAACCAGATGCAGTTAATTCTGCGATCTGTTGCAGAGTTGCATTCACATCCGAAGTAAGAGTTGTGCACATTGATTGCACGCTTACTGGGGCATCGCCGCCAACTAGAACACTTCCAACTTTAAGCTGCTTACTCTTGCGACGAGGTGCCAGCGTCGGCGGAGGCGTGCTTGGCATTCCGAGATTTACCATGGATACATCCTAGATTATTGATAGATGTTTATTGGATTGAAAATATCAGCCGTGAGCAGAAGTAGAGATAGAACCGCTAGGAGTGCAAATACCGCAAAGGTGAGCGGGAGTAATTTCTCAACATCAATGGCGGGTGGTGGGCTGAGCTTCCGTCTTTTTGCATTAAATCTCCGGATACCGTCAACTATTGCAACTGCCATGTGGCCACCATCGAGTGGCAACAAAGGAAGAAGATTGAAAACACCCACGAAGATATTAAGGCTGGCGATAATAATTAAGAAGGTTGCAACTTTCTCCCGCGATTCCAGCGATGGCTCACTAGCAGTCTGGGCGCTAACACGAGCAACACCGACTACCCCAACTAGACCTTGAGGATCGCGTTCTTCATTGCCGAAAGTTTGGCGGAAGAGTGCCGGAATTTTCGCTGGGAGTGCGAATAGCGAGGTGACGCTGTTCTGTAATAAATCTCCAGTTATCCGTACGCTAGTTGAGACTGCCTTAATTGGGCTCTCTTTCTTGGTTCCCAACTCATTAATGATTCCTAAATAGCCAATCTCTCTTCCATTAAGGGTACGAGCAGCTGGTGTGACTGGAATCAATAACCGTTCGCCATTGCGATTGACTGCGATAATTACCTCTTTGCGAGCCGACTCACGGATTATCTCTGTGTAGTCAGCCCAATTATCAGATTCCTTGCCATTGATTGAGATGACTTCATCGCCCGCCATGAAACCTGCAGCCTTGGCGGGGGTTGGTATTGAGGTTGCGGTGCAATTTGAATCTGAAATGCCGCTTGCAGAATTTGAAACACATGGGACCACTTGATCAATAGTTTTTGTTACTGCTGTTACACCAACACCTGAAAATAGAATTACTAATATTAAAAAGCCTAATACGAAGTGTAGAAATGAACCCGCTCCAAGAACGATTAACCTTTTTGGAACCGAGGCTAGGTAAAAAGCTCGATGCTTATCAGCTTCTGGCAACTCTTCATTTACTGACATTCCTGAAATTCGACAGTAACCTCCGGCAGGAATTGCCTTGATACCGAATTCAGTTTCGCCTCTTTGAAATGACCAGATTCTGCTTCCAAAACCGAGAAAGAATTCAGTTACCCGCATATGGAATTTTTTCGCAGTTAAATAGTGGCCAGCTTCATGCACCATTACTGAGAAGAGAAGTGCAACCACAAAGGCTAATACTCCGAGAATACCAAGACCTGGAAAATTCACTTGCGCTCCTGAACTAATTGATTGGCTAGAACTCTTGCATCATCCTCTATGGCACTGACATCAGAGAGCGATCCTATTGTTATAGGTGAGTTCCCACCCAATTTTTGAACTGTAGCGTCGACCACATCGACTATCTTCACAAATGGAATCGCTCTATTTATAAATGCTTCAACCGCAACTTCATTCGCTGCATTAAAGATTGCTGGTAATCCACCACCAAGTTCGCCGCATCTACGTGCAAGATCAACCGCCGGGAATTTAGCATTGTCGATTGGCATGAACTCCCAACTCTGCTTCGCGCTCCAATCAATTGGCGCAGTTGCCTTTGAAATTCTATTTGTTCCAGAAATCGCGTAGGCAATCGGCCCCTTCATATTTGGCGGACTGGCCTGAGCGATTGTTGAGCCATCAATAAATTCGACCATTGAATGAACAATAGATTGCGGATGAATTACTGCAGAAATCTTTGAGTATGGCAGATCAAAGAGATAGTGAGCTTCGATAATTTCCAAACCTTTATTCATTAGAGTTGCAGAGTTGATTGTTACAACTGGACCCATTGACCAAGTTGGATGATTGAGCGCATCAGCAACTGAAATATCTGATAATTTATTGCGATCTCTAAATGGGCCACCGCTAGCTGTCAAAATAACTTGCTTAACCTCGGAAGCTTTTCCGCTTAGGAAACATTGATACAAAGCAGAATGTTCGGAGTCGACTGGAATTATTTGATCTCGCCCGAAGGCCATTACTAAATCGCCACCAGCAACAAGTGACTCTTTATTTGCGAGCGCAACTTTATTTCCGACTGAAAGTGCGGCAAGAGTCGGACCAAGCCCAATAGATCCAGAAATGCCATTCAAAACGATGTCGCACGCAATCGCTGCAATTTCGGATGAACTCTTAGAGCCATCGATCACTTCGACCTTGTTTTTCCCAGTAAACATCTGAGTAAAGGTTTCACGATCACCGGTGGTTCCGACAACTGGAACTGAGAATCGTTTTGCCTGATCTGCCAATAGTTGTAAGTTTGAAGATCCGGCAGCCAACGCTACGACTCGAAATTTATCTGGATTGGCTTCAACTATTTCAAGTGCCTGGACCCCGATAGATCCAGTTGAGCCAAGAATTACTAAGTCGATTTGGTTGGGCACTTCCCCATTCTCCTATATCGGAAGTGAAAATGAGTAAAACATTTGCCTCAGATAGACTGAGTCCATGACTACCGGCCCAAATATTCCGCAAGAACGTCGCCTGATAACAGCAATCCCAGGACCAAAATCACAGGAGATTATCAAAAGGCGCAATGAAGCAGTATCCGCATCACTTGGAATGGCGATACCAATTGTCGTTGAAAAAGCTGGTGGCGGAGTAATTGTTGATGTCGACGGCAATTCAATTATTGATATGGGTGCTGGAATCGCTGTTGTAAATGTTGGAAATAGCGCAGATCGAGTAGTTGAAAATGTGATTAGCCAAGTCAAAGCCTTTACTCACACATGTTTCATGATTGCTCCTTACCTTGGGTATATCGAAGTCTGCGAGGCGCTTAATAGATTGACACCAGGAACACATAAGAAGAAATCAGTTCTATTAAATTCCGGTGCTGAGGCTGTTGAAAATGCAATCAAAATTGCTCGCGCATATACCAAGCGCCAAGCTGTGGTCGTATTCGAACATGGATATCACGGCCGTACAAATTTAACTATGGCAATGACTGCAAAGAGCATGCCTTACAAGGAGGGCTTTGGACCATTTGCTAGTGAGATTTATCGGATGCCAATGGCTTATCCATTTAGATTTAATGGCGATGCAGCTAATTGCGCGGTTCAAACTCTCGAAGAAGTAACTCATAAAATTGAGAAGGAAATTGGCGCCAAGAGCGTTGCAGCAATTGTCATCGAACCAATTCAAGGCGAAGGCGGATTCATTGTTCCACCAAAGGGCTTCCTTCCTGGGCTCGCTAACTTTGCCAATGAAAATGGCATCGTCTTTGTTGCAGATGAAGTTCAAACTGGTTTTGGTCGTACGGGAAAGATGTTCGCTGTTGAACACGAGAACGTTGATGCTGATCTGATTACAACTGCTAAAGGAATCGCTGGTGGTTTCCCACTCGCTGGCGTAACTGGTCGAGCAGAAATCCTAGATTCAGTTCATGCCAGCGGACTCGGTGGAACCTTTGGCGGAAACCCAGTCGCATGTGCTGCAGCACTAGGTGCGATTGCAACTATTGAAGAGGAAAAATTAGTTGATCGCGCAAATGTAATTGGCAAAATTATGGTTGATGCCTTACAGAATATGGCAAAGAAGCATCCAGTAATCGGCGAAGTTCGTGGGGCCGGTGCGATGCAGGCAATTGAATTAGTAAAGCCTGGGACCACGGAACCAAATAGCGAAGTTATGAGTGCGGTAATTAAATATTGCCAGCAGAAAGGTGTATTAATTCTTAGCGCCGGAACTTACTCAAATGTTATTCGCTTGTTGCCACCTCTGGTTATGCCAGAGCACTTATTGATTGAAGCGCTCGAAGTTATTGATGAAGCTTTTGCTGCGCAGTAAGTTATGAATCAAAGCCAAGCCCGAAGAAATCTAGGAATTTAAGCCATAGATTGCGCTTGCCCTGATTCTGATCTGATTTGTTTAGTGACCACTGGGTTAATCGAATAAAGATAAATTTGAATGGTTCTGGTGGGAATGGAATTGGCTTCTTTCGAACCATACTTAATCGGGTGCGCTCGTTATCTTCGCCATCTAATAAATCCAACATAACTTGAGCACCAAATCTCGACGCACCAACACCGAGTCCGGTATATCCCATCACATATGCAACTTTCCCACGATAAGCCTTGCCCCAGAATTGGGTGAAGCGAGAGCAAGTATCAATTGCACCACCCCAACCATGAGTGAATTTAATACCCTTTAATTGTGGGAAGGTTTCTAGAAAAGCTTGCGCTAAATGCGCATAAGTTTCGGCGCTAGTTTCATATTCGTGTCTAACTTTTCCACGGAAGTTATAGATGGCGTCATATCCGCCCCACAAAATCTCGTTATCTTTTGTTAATCGGTAGTAATGGAATTGATTTCCGGCCTCAGATAGACCTTCGCGATTCTTCCAACCAATTGAATCCATCTGTTCCGGCGTAAGTGGTTCGGTGACTAATTGGAAGTCATATACCGGAACGACATACTTCTTAGCGCGTCGTAAAAGTGAGCGATAAATATTTGTGGCAAGCGCAACTTTTTTAGAATGAACCTCGCCATAAGGCGTGTGAACAATTATTCCGCTACTGGTTCGTTCTAACCAGAGCGCACTGGTGTTCTCGTAAATTACAACGCCGCTCTTGATACATGCTTGCTCTAGACCCCAGACCAATCTCGCTGGATCAATAAGCGCAGTGCCATCTGGATCCCATAAGCCGCCAACAGAAATTGGTGAATTTACGCGCGCCTGCATCTCCTCTTTACTTAAGATTTGAACGCTGTCACCAAAAGAGTTCCGCAGGTCAGCAATTTCGATTAGATCATTTAGCTGCCACTCTTCATTTGCAACGCTAATTTCACCAGTTAATTCAAACCCGCAATCAATGTTGTATTTCTTGATTGTCGCCTCAATGGCTTCCAGATTTTCGCGACCTAGCCTTTCAATGATTGCCATCTCATCTTTAAAGCGACTATAGCCATTCATAAATCCATGAGTTAATGAGTAACTGCAGAAACCACCATTACGACCAGATGCACCGGCACCAGTTTCTAACTGTTCAATAATGATTACATTACGCTCGGGATTTTTCTCTTTAGCAAGTAGCGCAGTCCATAGGCCGGTATAACCAGCTCCGACAATGCAGAGGTCAGTTGTTATTTCGCCGATGAGTGTTGGATGCGCTTCAGGTTCTAAGGGGTCAGCGTCAAGCCAATACAACTGTGGTTGCATATGTGAGAGATGTTTTAAATAGGAAGAGTCGATGTTTGACATCGCGTAATCCGGCCGAAACCGGGATCACCCCTTCAATCACAACTTAAAGTTGGCCCGGGTCCTCCGGAGTCCTACCCCACGACGCAGAGCTTTTAATAACTCTGTTCTTCACCATGGATACTTTTAAAGTTTAGCGCACCTTGCGGCGGTTTACTACTTGACCCAGTATGACTATTGCCAAAGCCCCTATAAACATAATTGATCCCACCACATTTGCCTGAGGTGGAACACCTCTAGTTGCCGATACCCAGACAAACTTCGGGAATGTGCTGACCGTTCCAGAATTGAAGTTTGTGATGATGAAATCATCGAAAGAGAGCGCAAAAGCTAGCAGAGCCGCTGCTGCAACGCCTGGAAGAACTAATGGGAAAGTAACTCTGCGGAAAGTCTCCCATTCATTGGCGTAGAGATCTCTTGCTGCTTCTTCCAACTTCGGATCAAGTCCTGCGATGCGAGCCTTGACTGTTACAACAACAAAAGAGATACAGAACATCACATGCGCGATTATTGTTGGCCAGAAACCTGGATTAATTCCAAGGTTTAAGAACATCGCCAAAAGCGAAGCACCTAAAACAATCTCTGGTGTTGCCATTGGCAGGAAGATAAGAAGATTGACTGAACTTCTTCCCTTAAACGCATATCGACCTATTGCGAATGCAATCATTGTTCCAATGACTGTAGAGATTAGTGTGGATATGAAACCAATCCGCAATGAATTCCCTAGTGCCTCACAAATTCCATCGGCATCACATGGATTTAGCCAATTATTAAAGGTAAAACCCTGCCAGTTAATATTGCGTTTTTTTGAGTCATTAAAAGAGAAAACAATCGTGTAAGCAACAGGTATAAATACGTAGAAGAGTGCAACTCCTGCATAAATTCGGATGATATTTTTAGAGAGCCATTTTCTCATACGAGTTCATCCGTTCCAGTTCTCCTAATATAAACCGAAACAATAATGAGAATCACTGCCATCAAAATAAAAGAGAGAGCTGCGGCAGTTGGATAGTCAACGACTCTAAAGAAACGTGAGTCAATAACATTTCCAATCATCTTAGTATTGGGATTTCCTAATATCGAGGCATTTATATAGTCACCAGATGCAGGAATAAATGTAAGCAAAGTCCCTGCTACTACGCCAGGCATTGACAATGGAAGTGTTACTTTACGAAAAGTATTTAGAGAATTAGCAAAGAGATCGCCAGAAGCTTCCAGCAACTTAGGGTCAATTCGATCTAAGCTTGCATAAATTGGAAGCGTCATGAACGGTAGGAAATTATAGGTAAGACCCATTATTACTGAGAAGCTAGTTGCGGTAATCGTCTGTCCGGAGTTCATAATGTTTAGATTTTGAAGTAATGAGACTACGGGTCCTTCAGATCCAAGAATCTGTTTCCAGGCCAAGGTGCGAAGTAAAAATGAGGTGAAAAATGGCGCAATCACTAGCACTAATAGAATATTTTTCATCGCACCGCTTCGAAAAGCAATTGCATAAGCCAATGGGTAGGCAATTGCTAAAGCCAGAACTGTTGCGATTAAGGCATATATAAATGAGCGATAGAACTGCTCTTGATTCTCAACGAATGCATCAACATAATTTAGGAACCTCCAGGTTTGATCAAAAGCCCCTGTTTCAAATGAAGGAGAGCGAGTCTTTGTTGAGGTGGTGGACAGATTTAGAATTGGAAGAATAAAGAATGTAAATAGCCAGAGCAGTCCTGGGATTAAAAGTAAGTAGGGTGTGAACTCTAACTTGTAGTTCTTTAGCAGACCCGAACGAGGTTCTTTCTGCAGAGTCTCCAAGTTACTCACCGTTAAGTGCGAAGGTGAACTGTGGCTCCCAGGTTAGGGAGACCTGATCACCTTTCTTAATGTTTGGCGCACCACCATCATTCTGTTCAAAGACCATAATCTCTTGCTTCCAAGGCATCTCAACCATGTACTGAGTACTAACTCCGACAAAGGAAATATCTGTAACTACGCCACCGATTAGCAGATTACCTGGCAACTCAGAGCCAACGAAATGAATTCTAAACTTTTCAGGCCTTACGCCAATCTTAACTGAAGCGGTGCTTCCATTATTTCTCGAGCTTGGCATAGTAATTCGGATGCCGTGGGCAATGACAATAGTTTCACCATTTGATTCAGATTCAACAATGCCTTGGAGAAAGTTTGATTGGCCTAGGAAGTTAGCAACGAATGTAGTCTTTGGGTTCTCGTAGAGCTCGCTAGGAGAGCCTAGTTGTTCAATCTTTCCATTATTCATAACTGCAATTGTGTCTGCCATAGTCATGGCTTCTTCTTGATCATGGGTCACATGGATAAAAGTGATACCAACTTCGGTCTGAATCCACTTTAATTCAATCTGCATTTGGCGACGTAGCTTTAGGTCAAGTGCACCGAGTGGCTCATCTAAGAGTAGAACTGCAGGTCGATTTACAATTGCTCGGGCAACTGCAATTCGTTGCTGCTGACCTCCAGAAAGTTGAGCAGGTTTACGATCTTTTAGGTGACCTAGCTCTACAAGCTCAAGGGCCTTCATGACCGTCTCTTTAACATCTTTTATGCCACGTCTGCGCAGTCCAAATGCAACATTTTCAAAGATTGAGAGATGTGGAAAGAGAGCATAGTTCTGAAAAACAGTATTAACGGGGCGACTGTATGACTTTAAGTCGGTGATGTTTTTATCACCAATACTTATTGTTCCGCTTGTTGGCTCTTCCAGACCGGCAATCATTCTTAGCGTCGTGGTTTTACCACAACCCGAAGGGCCCAATAAAGCAAAGAATGAACCCTTTGGGATTGTAAGAGTTAAATCATCAACCGCTGTAAAGTCTCCAAATTCCTTTGTTAGATTTACTAACTTCAGATCGCCCTGAACAAATTTTGAGACTTCATCACCCATACTTAGTTTCCACTAGCCATCTGAAATGCCTCAGAGAATTTAACTTCTTCTTCGAAATTCAGCGAACGGAATACCGACACCTTAGACAAAGTGGCCTCATCTGGGAATATGAAATTGCTACTAGCAAGCTCTGGATCAATTTTCTCCATCTCAGCCTGCGCCCCAACTACTGGGCAGATGTAATTAACCCAAGCTGCAACTTCAGCAGCGACTTTAGGATCATAGTAATAATCCATTAGCTTTTCGGAGTTTGATTTATTGCTTGATGTAGATGCGATCATCATATTATCGCTCCAAAGAGTTCCACCAGATTCTGGGATAGCAAATTCGAATTTGTCACCCTCTTCAGCATTTAGAGAGAAGATGTCGCCACTCCAGCCGATAACCGCAATTGCATCACCAATTGCCATATCTTCCAGATAGTCATTTCCTTTAACCTGACGAATAATTCCATCACTAATCTGCTTCTCTAGGAAGTCGATGGCATTCATAAATTGATCTTCAGTAAATGGCTTAGTGATATCAACGCCCTGATACTGAAGGATGATGCCCATGGTGTCGCGCATTTCGCTTAGAACTTCAATTCTGCCTTTATTTTTCTTATCAAATAGTTGTTCTACGGAATTAATTCCACCAGGAACTAGTTCCTTATTCCAACCAAATCCGGCAAAGCCAGATTGCCAAGTTAGTGATTGTTTGCGGCCAGGATCAAAACCTACATTGCTCAAACTTGGAAGAATATTTCCCTTATTTGGCATATTTGCTTCATCTAAAGTTTGGGTATAGCCCAGGCGTATCCAGCGATCTGTCATCCAGTCGGTTAGCGTAACAATGTCGTAACCAATATCTTTGCCGAGCTTTAACTGGCCTTGAACTTTCCCATAAAATTCATCGTTATCATTTACATCAACTAAATAATCCACATCAATTCCAGATGATGATATGAAAGCCTCTAAAGTTGGATATGTTCTTGAACCATTTACGCGCTTTGCATCTAAGTAAGCCGACCAATTTGCCCAACGAACCGTTCCACCTACATCTTCAGCAATTCCTGCTGCCACCTCTTTACTTGCATCGGCACCACAAGAGGCTAAGAGCGTTGCTGCTGAAAGTCCGCCAACTCCAGCAAAGAGTGTTCGCCTTGTTAGCTTGGCATTAATAATTGACTTTGCTTCCGGTGACAGACTGCTTTTTTCTTTCATGCTCTGGGCTCCTCAATGGTTTGAATTGAACAAGTGGTTATGAAATCTCTTATTTAGTTTGCAGGGCTCTCGAACAAATCTAAGCGAGTCTGTACGAGCGTCATTATTATTGCCTAAACTGAGCAAAAATTGTCAATTTACTTCCCTATACTCCCAAATTAGTCATCACGTGTTTGATTCGGGTGTAGTCCTCGAAGCCATAGCTTGAAAGATCCTTGCCGTAACCAGAGCGCTTGAAGCCACCATGTGGCATCTCAGCAACGATTGGGATATGGGTATTTATCCAGACACAACCAAAGTCAAAGGCCTTGGCCATCCGCATGGCACGACCGTGATTGCTGGTCCAGACACTCGAAGCTAGGCCATAAGCAACCCCATTGGCCATCGCAACCGCTTCTGCTTCATCTTTAAATTTCTGGACCGTAATAACTGGGCCGAAGATTTCATTCTGAATCATCTCGTCATCTTGACGCAAACCGGCAATAACGGTTGGGGCGAAGAAATATCCTGGGCGATCCACCTTGCTTCCGCCGGCAACAATCTTGGCATGGCTTGGTGTGCGATCTACAAAGCCAGATACTCGAGCAAGCTGGTCGGCATTGTTTAGCGCACCATAAAGCACATCTTCATTAGGGCTTCCAGTTGCTATGTTGTTCTTGGCTTGAGCAGCTAGAAGTTCAACAAACTTATCGTAAACACTCTCTTGCACAATTACGCGAGTGGCCGCTGTGCAATCTTGGCCAGCATTGAAATATCCAGTGGTTGCAATATTTTCAGCAGCAGTTTCAAGGTTGGCATCATCAAAAACAACTACAGGTGCTTTACCGCCAAGTTCAAGGTGGACTCGCTTCAAATCATTTGCTGCAGATTTAGCAACCTCAATTCCGGCGCGAACCGAACCAGTAATTGAAACCATTGCAGGAGTTTGATGTTCAACAAGCGCGCGACCGGTTTCACGATCACCGCAGATAACATTAAAGACGCCATTTGGTAAAAATTCCGACATAACTTCGGCCATAAATACTGTTGATGCTGGTGTTGTATCACTTGGCTTTAGAACAACGGTATTTCCTGCTGCAATTGCTGGCGCCCACTTCCAGACCGCCATCATCATTGGGTAATTCCATGGGGTTACTTGCGCACAAACTCCGATTGGTTCGCGGCGGATAAATGAGGTCATTCCACGCATATATTCACCGGCAGATTTACCCTCGAGATTTCGAGCGGCACCTGCAAAGAATCTAATCTGATCCAACATTGGCGGAACTTCTTCGGATGTTGTCAATGAAACTGGCTTTCCAGTGTTCTCGACTTCAATTGCAATAATCTCTTCACTTCTAGCTTCAAGAGCGTCAGCAATTTTATTCAATGCACGTTGGCGTTCTGCTGGTGTTGTTTCACGCCATTCGACAAATGCTTTACTTGCAGCACTTAATGCGGCGTCAACATCTGCTGCTCCAGAAACTGGCGCTGTTGCATATGCAGTTCCCGTTGCCGGATTAATAATTTCACTAGTCGCGCCAGACTTTGCTGGTAGGGACTTTCCATCAATAAAGTTATTTAGCTTTTTCATGTCCCAAAGATTATCTCGGACGCGGCCAATTGACCACATGCCCCATCAATTTCCCGGCCTCTGGTGTCGCGAACGGTGACCGCAACTTTGTAACCTTCCAGAACTCGAACGAATTCGGCTTCATCCTCCGGTCTTGAGGCGGTCCACTTAGACCCGGGAGTTGGATTTAGTGGGATTAAGTTCACATGAGCATTCCTATTCTTAAGAAGACGTCCCAATAAATCTGCCCGCCAAGCTTGATCGTTGATATCTCGGATTAGTGCATATTCAATTGAATACCTGCGGCCTGTTTTTGCTTCATATTTATCAGCGGCAGCTAAAACTTCGCGAACTTTCCATCGCGAATTAATTGGGACCAAGGTATCTCGCAGTTCATCATCGGGGGTATGTAAGGAAACTGCCAGAGTTACTGGGATTCCCTCGTCACAGAGTTTTTCAATTCCATTAACTAAACCAACGGTTGAAAGGGTTACGGAACGAGCACTTATCCCAAGACCATCTGGTTGTGCTGTAGTTATGTTTCGAATTGAACGCATAACCGAGTTGTAATTCGCCATCGGTTCGCCCATGCCCATGAATACAACATTTGAAAGTCGAGTTTCGCCACCAGGCAATTCGCCCGCTGCGCAGATTCGTGCGGCAGCAACTACTTGTGCTGTGATTTCGCCAGCAGTGAGATTTCTAGTTAAACCGGCCTGGCCAGTGGCGCAGAACGGACAATTCATTCCACAACCTGCTTGCGATGAAATACATACTGTTGTGCGGTCGGCATATCGCATGAGAACGCTCTCGACCAATACGCCATCGTGCAGTCGCCACAAATCCTTACGAGTCTTACCGCTATCTGTAGTCACCGAACGAACCAAGGTGATCAATTTTGGAACGAATTCCTTCGCTAAGGTTTCGTGCAAATCCTTTGGAATATCGGTCCAGGTATCTGGTTCGTCATTGAAATGTGTGAAGAAATGCACTGCCATTTGATTCGCCCGAAATGCTGGGATACCCAATTCAACTGCTCTGGCCTTACGGCCCTCTGGGTCTAAATCTGAGAAATGTTGTGGTGGTTTGACGCGCTGTTTAGGCTCGTCAAAAACTAATTTAATCTCGCTCATAAATTAAAGTGCTTAATGAATTCGAGAGCGAACCAGACTGCTGGTCCGGTAAATAAAACTGAGTCAATGCGATCAAGAATTCCACCATGTCCCGGCAAGATAGTTCCCATATCTTTGATTGAGAGGTCTCGCTTAACCGCTGATTCGATTAAGTCGCCACAGGTTGCAGTAACCACTGCGCCGAGTCCGATAGCAGCACCGATCCACCAATTGTGGTCGAGTGCAAATTCGAAGACTAGAGCAGAACCAATTGTTGTTGTGATTACTGAACCAATTAGGCCTTCCCAAGTTTTCTTCGGGCTAATTTGTGGAGCAAGTGGATGCTTGCCAATTAAGACTCCAAAAAGATAGGCGAAGGTGTCGTTGCAGCTGACCAGAACTACCAAAGTGAAGATACGGGCAAGTCCATCCTTGTCATGAGCCAATAAAAGAATGAAACCACCGAGAAATGCGAGATAGAAAATAGCGAATGCTGCCGCGGTTGATTTGCGAACAAAATCTTTTGGATCTCGCAGCAGTATGTAAACCAGAACACAAGGAATCGCAACTGCAATCGCAACTGCTAATCCAGAAACTCGTCCAAACCAAGCGGCGGCAAGCAACAGGGTAATTGCAACAGAAATAGCATTATCCGGCAGATCAATTCCACCGGCTCGATAAGCTCGTGTGAGTTCACGACCAGCAAGCAAAATTGCAACCCAAGCAAAAATTGCAAATAGTGGTGGTGCAAATGAAATCGTTAGGAAAACAACTGCAAGGATTGCAAGCGATACCAAGATGGATGGACCTAACTTTCGCCCAGCTTTTTTATTTATCGCCTCATTTAGCGAATGAAAGTCATCCATAATTTAAACTTCGAGAAGTTCGGCTTCCTTATGTTTCAAAAGCTCATCAATTTTTACTACGTGATCTGAAGTAATCTTCTCTAAATCTTTCTCACCTCGAGCAACATCATCTTTTCCGGCTAGGCCATCTTTCTCTAATTTCTCCATAGCTTCTTTTGCAGTGCGTCGGATATTACGAATCGAGACTCGAGATTCTTCTGCTTTAGTGCGCGCTACTTTGATGTAATCCTTACGGCGCTCTTCAGTAAGTTGAGGGAAATTAACTCGAATAATGCCACCATCAGATGCTGGATTTACTCCTAAATCTGATTCGCGAATCGCCTTTTCAATTGCGGCAGAAGCACCTTTGTCGAAAGGTGAAACAATTGCCATACGTGGTTCTGGAACTTGAAATGATGCAAGTTGTGACAACGGTGTCATAGTGCCGTAGTAGTCAACAACGATTTTTGAGAACATCGCAGGATGAGCGCGACCGGTACGAATTGCACCAAAATCTTCTTTAGCGACTTCTACCGCTTTAGTCATCTTCGAAGTCGCATCGCTTAGTGCTGTTGAAATGTCGCTCATATTCTCCCCTTAATAAACCTTCATTAAACTTAAGAAACTAACGTTCCGACGCTATCGCCGCGGACTGCGCGTGCGATATTGCCCTTATTCTTCAAATCAAAAACAACAATCGGAAGTTTATTTTCGCGGCACAAGCTAAATGCGGCGGCATCTGCAACTGCAAGTGACTTGGATAGAACATCATCAAAACTTACGGTCTGATACTTAACTGCTGAAGGATCCTTCTTAGGATCTGCAGAATAAACACCATCAACGCCACTCTTTGCAAGAAGCAAAGCTTCAGCTGAAACTTCGAGCGCACGCTGGGCTGCAACGGTGTCAGTTGTGAAGAATGGCATTCCTGCGCCGGCTCCAAAAATAACTACGCGACCTTTTTCTAAATGCCGAATTGCGCGACGCGGAATATATGGTTCAGCAACTTGTCCCATGGTTATCGCAGTTTGAACCCGGGTATCAATACCCTCTTTTTCTAGAAAATCTTGAAGTGCTAAACAGTTCATCACTGTTCCGAGCATTCCCATATAGTCAGCGCGAGCGCGATCCATACCGCGCTGTTGAAGTTCGGCGCCACGGAAATAATTACCGCCACCAACAACAATTCCAATTTGAGTTCCGCCACGCACTACTTCTGCGATTTGGGATGCAACATCATGAACAACATCGGGATCAACACCGATACCTTTTTCGCCACCAAAAACTTCGCCAGAAAGTTTAAGGAGCACTCTCTTATAACCTTTGCGGGCCATATTTAAGTGCTCCTTATCTACTATTTCAAACTAGTTCTAATGAGGCGAGATTACTGTCCAACTCGGAATCGGTGAAATGCCGACACGGCTGTCTTTGCCTCATCTGCGATTTGCTGAACGGTCTTCTTGGCATCTTTAGCGAAGGCTTGCTCGAGCAAGCTAACTTCCTTAACGAAACCAGTTATGCGACCTTCGACAATCTTAGAGATTGATGCCTCTGGCTTACCCTCTGCGCGGGCAGTCTCCTCAGCAATACGACGCTCGGTCGCAATGCTCTCGGCAGGAATATCTTCGCGACGAACAAATTGTGGCGCGAACGCTGCAATGTGTTGTGCAATATCTTTACCAGCATCGACTGCTTCCTTTGCAAGCTGAACCAAGACACCTACTTGTGGTGGCAAGTCTGGGCTTGTGCGGTGTAGGTAAAGTGATACCGGAGAACCTTGAAGAACTGCAACTCGGCGAAGTTCAATCTTCTCACCAAGAGTCGCATTACCTTCATCGATTACTTCCTGAACCGTCTTACCGTTTGCCATCTTTGAAGCGCTGAACTCTGCAATCCCATCAATTTTGCTTGATAGTAAATGTGCAAGTAATTCATTTGCTAGCTCTTGGAAGCGATCGCCCTTAGCCACGAAATCTGTTTCGCAGTTAAGTTCAAGCATCACTCCAACATCGCCTTCAGCCTTTGCAAGTACTAAGCCATTTGAAGTTGTGCGACCTTCGCGCTTAGTAACGCCTTTTTGCCCTTTAACGCGGATAATTTCAACGGCCTTGTCGTAATCGCCATTTGCTTCATCCAACGCCTTCTTGCAATCAAGCATTCCTGCAGCTGTTGCTTCACGTAATCTTTTTACATCTTCTGCTGTGTAAGCCAATTTAATTATTCTCCTGTTACTTGTGTAGTTGCTTCTGTAGCCGTTGCTGCGGTCTCTGGTGTTGCAATTAGTTCTTTCTCCCAATCAGCAAGAGGTTCTGCCTCTTTAGCAACTGGAGCCGCCTTATCTGCAGCAGCTGCGGCATTTGCTGAACGAGCAGCAAGACCAGCAACAGCTGCATCAGTGATAACGCGAGTTAGAAGTGCAATTGAACGAATAGCATCATCGTTACCAGGAATCTTGTAGTCAACTTCATCTGGATCGCAGTTTGTATCCAAGATTGCTACAACTGGAATACCAAGCTTGTGTGCTTCTGCAACAGCTAGGTGCTCTTTCTTGGTATCAACAACCCAAATTGCGCTAGGCAACTTAGTCATGTTGCGAATACCTTCAAGGTTTTTAGTTAGCTTCTCGCGTTCGCGGCGAAGAACTAGGAGTTCCTTCTTTGTTAAAAGTTGGTCATTTGAATTCTCAAGGAGTTCAAGTTCCTTAAGACGTTGAATACGCTTGTAAACAGTTGGGAAGTTTGTAAGCATTCCGCCGAGCCAGCGCTCTGTAACGTAAGGCATTTGCACGCGAGCAGATTGCGCCTTGATTGGCTCATGTGCTTGCTTCTTGGTTCCTACGAAAAGGATATGTCCGCCCTTTGCAACGGTGTCCTTAATAAATTCGTAGGCACTATCAATTAGTGCAAGTGATTGTTGGATGTCGATGATGTAAATACCGTTGCGCTCAGCAAATATGTAGCGCTTCATTTTTGGATTCCATCGACGAGTTTGATGTCCGAAGTGGACTCCACTGTCGAGAAGTTCTCGCATTGATACAACCGCCATGGCGGCACACTCCTTTTTTGCAGATTGCAATTAAGCAAAATGCACTCGGTTGACGACCTAACAATTTGTTTGGTCCCTAGTGTCTTAACACCGACCGTTTTTCAACGGACCGAAATGGTTAATTAGTTTTAACTAAAAGCTTCAACTAATAAGACACGTGAAGTCACAGATCTTGCGATTTGTGCTGGGTTAATCCTAAAGGATGCCAAGGGGTGCTAATTACGCCCGGGTCGAGGTTCGAACCCCTCAAAACCCGCCTAAATTCGCATAATTCTTCAAAATTCGCGGAACTAGTTCTTCGTATTCTTCTTATATCCCTTTGGGCACTTTGCGTTAGGACCAGTGAAGATTTTGGTGACCTTACCTTTAATACAGGCTATAGAAGAAGTTGGCTTACTGGTCGAACTCTTTTTAGCTGTTACTTGCTGGGCCACAAAAGCTTCTGCCTCTTTCAACAAATCAAGATGCTTATATATTGGTGAGAACCAGCCAAATGAATTCGAATCATTTTCCTTTAATTTTGCATCGCCCGCACCACAGGCATAGACATTTGCGGCGTCCAAGCCCATACCAAGATAAAGCAAGTCACCTTTGTAAACGGTAGTTATCGGTCCACCTGAATCACCAGGGCAACCTTGAGGATTGGATATAACCGTCTCTCGTAGTTCGGCTCGTTGGTTTACTGTGAACCACGAAAAATAAGAATCAGAAAGAGGAGCGAGATTCATTTTTGCAACTCTTGGGAGCTCACTAGTCCTTTGGTTTGGATTATTCCAATCTTTCTTACAAGGGTTCTTCTCACCAGGAGCACAACGATCTCGATACTCGCCGTATCCATGTAAAACTACCTCTGCTCGTGCGTTGACTAATTCAGCCTCAATTTCCGCAGTCATCAACTTTGCCGGAGAGACGGTAACTAAATCTCTATCTAATACCAGAACAATGAAGTCATTTCCAAATTGTGTAAAATCTGCAGCAAATGTTTTGATCACTTTTGCTCTACCTTCAGCGCTCTTCACTGAGGAGTTAGGTTTACCTACCGTAATAAAGGCTGGTTCATTTAATACTCGATTACCATTGTTATCAAAACGGTAATGAGAATGTGCAGCACTAAAGACAATACGTGGTGAATATAAGAATCCACTCCAATTGGCCATCAACCTAACTTCTGAAGAGTCATCTTGCCCAAAGATTGGTACCACTCTTGGATTATCGAGATTAACTGGCGCATTTAATGCAGCCTGAGAAAGAGGCGTCGAAGAGAAAATCAGCGCGCTCATAGCCAAAACGGCTAGAGCAACTTTGCGCATAACTCAATTTAACAGTGAAACTTTCTCTGTCAAGAGTTTTGCAAATACCAAGTTCCCATTGTGCACGAAGTGCTTAAGCCCGGGGATGCGCCTGTTCGTATGCGCTCTTGAGGCGTTCAGGTGAAACGTGGGTATAAATCTGGGTCGTAGCAAGGGAGGAATGCCCCAATATCTCTTGAACTGTTCGAAGGTCGGCTCCCCCTTCAAGTAAATGGGTTGCCGCAGTATGTCGAAGTCCGTGTGGGCTCATGTGCGAACCAATTGCTTCCATAGCATCGTAAACAACTTCGCGAACTGTGCGTTGATCAATTCGCTTTCCACGGGCACCAAGAAAAACTGCATCACCAGAATTTGTATTGGCAAATTCAGGGCGACCAACACTTAACCAATTCTTGACTGCAGCAAGCGCCGGCAGACCGATTGGCACTACGCGTTCTTTGTCACCTTTACCTAATACTAAAAGCGTGTTTCGTTCCCAATCGATATCGCGAAGATTTAAACCGCAGATTTCTGACACCCGAATTCCTGATGCATACAAGACTTCAATCATTGCTAAATCGCGGATATTAACTGGAGTTGGATCTTCGCCAGCTTTTGCAACAATTGCATCTAAAACTATTTGGGTTTGGGAATGATTCAATACTTCAGGCAGCGTTTTGTGGGCCTTTGGAATTGCGAGATCTGAACCGATATCAGATGGAATCCAACCTTGGCTTGCCGCCCAATAAGTAAAGGCGCGGATTGAAACTATTCGACGTGCAAGTGTTGCTCTAGAAATTCCAGTTGATTGAAGGTTTGCAAGCCAAGAACGAATATGTGTAATTTGAAGTTCTGAGAATTCAGTGATTCCAAGTTTGGCGATATGTGCCAAGAAAGATTCTAAATCGCTGACATATCCACGAATTGAATTGTCCGCTAGGTTTCGAACCAGCGCCAAGTGCTCTTCATATTTGGCAACTAGCTCGGCACTCATACTTAAAGGTTACTCGGGTTTTCTTCCCTGAAGCAGTAAACCGAATGTAACTGCATCTTCTAGGGCCATTACAGATGCGGCAATAACATTTTCGTGAACTCCGATGGTGCTCCATTCGGTTGTTCCATCACTGGTTTCAACCAATACGCGAGTGATTGCACCAGTGCCAAGACGACCTTCAAGAATACGAACTTTGTAATCAGTTAGCTCTAGTTTTTCGAGTTCTGGATAGAACTTAAGCAGGCCAGAACGAAGTGCGGTATCAATTGCATTCACCGGACCATTTCCAGATCCTTGAGATTCAATCTTATTTCCACCAGCAGAGATAACTAATGAGGCCTTCGAGGTCACTTTATTGTCAGCATCGCGACTAACTGTTGTATCCCACTTTTCAACCTTAAAGAAGGTTGCGCGCTTTCCATCAATCTCTTCACGAAGTAGTAATTCAAAAGATGCATCTGCAGCTTCAAAGGTATAACCGCGTGATTCCATCTCTTTAACGCGTTCTACAACACGGCCAACAACTTCTTTATCGTTACCGATTGCGATACCAAGTTCTTCAGATTTCAATTCAATAGATGCCCGGCCTGCCATTTCAGATACCAACATGCGGCGATCATTTCCGACACTTGATGGCTCTTCGTGTTGATACATCGCAGGATCAACCTTGATTGCACTTGCATGTAGTCCGGCCTTGTGGGCGAATGCTGAAACGCCGACATAAGGCTGGCGTGCACTTGGTGCCACATTTGTAACTTCGGCAACTGCATGTGAAATTCTAAATGCTTCGCGAAGTGCACCTTCTGGAAGCACCTTCTGCATCTTCTTTAATTCAAGATTAGCAATGATGCTTACAAGATCCGCATTTCCGGTTCGTTCGCCATATCCATTCAACGTTCCCTGGACATGTGTAACGCCAGCGGCGATTGCAGCAAGAGAGTTTGCGACGGCGCACCCTGTGTCATTGTGACAATGGATTCCGAGACGAGCGCTTGAAGCGGTTAAAACATCATGGACAACTTGTGAAAGTTCGTCCGGCAACATGCCGCCATTGGTATCGCAGAGCGCAATTACATCGGCGCCAGCTTCAGCTGAAACCCGAACAACTTCAAGCGCGTAAGCTTTATTTGATTTATAGCCATCAAAGAAATGCTCGGCATCTAAAAATACTCGTTGGCCACCCGCACGCAAGAATTCAATCGAATCCTTAATCATTGCCAAGTTCTCATCTAAATTAGTTTTCAGTGCAAGATCAACATGTCGGTCGTGGCTCTTGGCAACCAGAGTTACCCCGGCTGCGCCAGAATCTTGAAGAGCGCGAAGCAGAACATCATCGGCAGCTTTTACATTTGGTCTGCGAGTCGCACCGAATGCCATAAAGGTTGCATTCTTTAGTTTTAACTCGGTCTGTGCCCGCTTGAAGAATTCAGTATCTTTTGGATTAGCGCCAGGCCAACCACCTTCGATAAAGCCAACACCTAGATCATCCAAGTGACGTGCAATCGCCAACTTGTCATGCACCGAGAGATTTAAGCCCTCTTGTTGGGCACCGTCTCTAAGTGTGGTGTCATATATGTGAAAGTTGTCATTCATTTAGCAGACCTTCACGTTCCAACCATGTTTGTCTTCGATAGTTCCATGTTGGATTCCGAGAAGTGTTTCGCGAATCTGCATTGTGATTGGGCCAGGCTTTCCATCACCAGTAGTCCAAGTTCCAAACTCGCTCTTTGCGGCGCCAACTGCGCTAACTACGGCTGCAGTTCCGCAGGCAAAAATTTCGGTGATTTCGCCACTAGCAACGCCATCGCGCCAATCATCAATTGAAAGCATGACTTCTTCAACTTTATAACCTAGATCTTTAGCAACGGTAAGAATTGAATCGCGAGTGATTCCAGGAAGCAATGTGCCGGTTAGCTTTGGAGTAATGACGGTTGCATCTTTTCCAGAACCCTTAACGAAATAAAGATTCATTCCGCCCATCTCTTCAACCCATTTGCGTTCTACAGCATCTAGCCAAACAACCTGATCGCAGCCCTTAGTTGCAGCTTGCTTCTGTGCAACGAGTGAAGCCGCATAGTTTCCGCCGCACTTTGCTTCGCCGGTACCACCAATTGCAGCACGGACATATTCGGTGGAAATCCAAACGGTTACAGCATTTGCAGCATTGAAGTATGCGCCTGCTGGTGTTGCGATAAGAACATACTTGGCACGGTTTGAAGGACGGACACCTAGGCCAACTTCAGTTGCAAACATAAATGGTCTTATGTAAAGAGATTCGCCAACTTTCTTCGGCACCCATTTGCGATCTTGCTTAACAAGAGTTGTAATTGTTTCAATAAATTCTTCAACACTTAGTTCTGGCAGGGCTAAACGCGCTGCGCTTCTCGCAAATCGCAGAGCATTGGCATCTGGGCGAAATAACGAAATGCTGCCATCAGGTTGGGAATACGCCTTCATTCCTTCGAAGATTTCTTGGCCGTAATGAAAAACCGCAGTAGCTGGATCTAAAGTTATTGGACCATATGCATGTAATTGGGCATCGCTCCAACCATCAGCTTCGCTCCAATCAATTGTCACCATATTGTCGGTGTAATACTTTCCAAAGCCTCCAGCTGCGACTTTTTCATCGCGTTCGGAATCTGAAACTGGGTTTGGATTAGGGTTTAAATTTATTTTCATTTCGCACCAGAAGCTCCGGCGGCAAGCGCGTCACCAACTTGAACTGTGCTGCGTTTTGCATCGCCACGAGTAAGTAAATCGGCTGCGACTGCTCTTTCAATATCTGCGGCTGCATCTGTTAAGCCAAGATGTGAAAGCATCATGGCAACTGACATTACTGTCGCAGTTGGGTCTGCAAGTGATTTACCTGCAATATCTGGAGCAGATCCATGAACTGGTTCAAACATAGATGGAAATTCGCCGGTTGGATTTATATTTCCAGATGCGGCTAATCCAATTCCACCACAGATTGCTGCGGCAATGTCGGTCAAGATATCGCCAAAGAGGTTGTCGGTTACAACAACATCAAAGCGTTCTGGATTGGTAACAAAGAACATCGATGCAGCATCTACATGTAAATAATCTGTTGTGATATCTGGAAATTCTTTTGCAACTTCATTAAATGTTCGGGTCCATAATCCACCGGCACGAGTTAAAACATTGTTCTTATGAACCATCGTTAACTTCTTGCGGGGGCGAGCTTGTGCGCGAGCAAAAGCATCACGGATTACTCGTTCGGCACCGCGACGGGTATTAAGGCTCTCTTCGGTTGCAATCTCATCTTTAGTTCCGTGTGCAAGGACGCCACCGGCTCCGACATATGGACCTTCGGTTCCTTCTCGAACAACGATGAAATCAATTGAATCTGAATTAACAAGAGGTGACTTAACTCCTGGATGTAATTTAGCTGGACGAAGATTTATGTAGTGATCAAAAGCGAAGCGAATCTTTAGCAGCAAACCGCGCTCTAGAACACCACTTGGAACAGTTGGATCGCCAACTGCGCCCAGAAGAATTACATCTGATTTCGCAAGATCTGCCATAACTGAATCTGGAAGAACTTCACCAGTCTTGTGCCAGTAACTTGCACCAAGTTCGTAATGTGTCTTCTTAAATTCAACTCCATAATTCGCTGACACAACATCAAGGACTTTGAGACCTTCAGCAACAACTTCAGGTCCAATGCCATCGCCAGCGATTACGGCTAAATTAAAACTCTTCATGATTTATTTATTACCCAATCAAACTAACTGTTTGAACTAACTTTGCGCCAGTTTCTTTCTTAAGATCTGCAAGAACGCTCGCACTCACTGCAGAATCAACTGTCAGGGCCATAAGAGCTTCCCCGCCTGCTTCATCACGAGCAACTTGCATGCCCGCAATATTTATATTTGCTTTGCCTAAAGCATTTCCAACTGTTCCTACAACGCCTGGGCGATCTGTGTAGCGAAGGAATAGTAAGTTTTCGGTTGGTGCAAGATCTAAATCGAAGGCATCGATTGCGATGATCTTCTCAACTTTACGAATTCCCATAAGCGTTCCCTTTACGACAACACTGCGGCCATCATTTAGCGCGGCATGGAGTGAAATCATGCTGCGATATTCGGGACTCTCTGGATCGGTATTTACTGATGCGCTAATTCCGCGCTCTTCAGCAAGTGCTGGAGTATTTACATAAGTAATATCTTCGGCTCCGGTAGCAATGAGCGCACCCTTAAGCGCGCTAGTCGCAAGAACAGATGAATCATGTCCTGCAATGTCACCACGGACTTGGACCTCCATCGATACTGGAAGTTCGCCAGCAACAGCAGTCGCAATCTGTGCCATCTTTTCAACCAATGGCAAGCTTGGGCGAATGTCTTGATGGATTGCACCACCTTTAACATTCACGGCATCAGGAACTAATTCACCAGAAAGTGCTTTGCGCACTGAAACCGCAACGGCAATACCGGCACGCTCTTGAGCTTCATCTGTTGAAGCACCAAGGTGAGGTGTTGCAACAACGTTATCTAAAGTAAATAGCGGTGAATCGGTGCAAGGTTCGGTTACATAAACATCAAGTCCGGCTCCGGCAACTCTTCCTTCTTTCAAGGCGTCGTAAAGGGCAGCTTCATCCAATACGCCACCACGTGCGGCATTGATGATTCGAACTGCTGGCTTAACTTTCTTTAGCGCTTCTACCCCAATTAAGTTTGCAGTCTCTTTAGTCTTTGGAAGATGGATTGTGATGAAATCAGAGATCTTTAGAAGTTCATCTAATTCAACTAGTCGAACTCCAAGTTGCGCAGCTCGTGCTGGTTGTAGATATGGATCGTAAGCAACTACATCCATTCCGAAAGCCTGCATCCGAGATGCAACCAATTGACCGATTCGGCCAAAGCCAACAATTCCGAGAGTCTTTTCAAATAACTCGGCACCTGTGTATTTAGAGCGAGCCCACTTGCCATTACGAAGCGCTGCATGTGCTGGTGAAATAAAGCGAGCAGAAGCAAGTAGCAATGAGACTGCTAATTCAGCCGCGCTGACGATATTTGAAGTTGGTGCGTTAACAACCATGACACCGGCAGCAGTTGCTGCAGGAATATCAACATTATCTAAACCAACACCGGCACGTGCAATAACTTTCAAACCTTTTGCCGCAGCAATTGCTTCAGCATCCATCTTGGTTGCAGATCGGATTAAGACCGCATCTACTCCGGCAGCAAGTGCGGCAAGTAATTGCCCGCGATCTGCACCATCGCAGTTGCGTACTTCAAAGTCTGGACCCAACGCTTCTAACGTTGCCGGACTTAACTCTTCCGCAATTAAAACAACAGGTTTAACCACGCGCGGCAGCACCTTCCTTGTAATCATCTTTGTTGTCGCCCTTGACCCACGACATCATCTTGCGAAGTTCACGGCCAACAGCTTCGATTGGGTGAGCTTCACCCTTTGCGCGAAGTGCCTTAAATTCTGGAGCGCCTGCTTCTTGATCATCAATGAAGCGCTTAGCAAATGTTCCATTTTGAACATCAGCAAGAACTGCCTTCATGTTTGCCTTAACGCTGGCATCAATAACGCGTGGACCTGAAATGTAATCGCCATATTCAGCTGTGTCAGATACAGACCAGCGTTGCTTTGCAATTCCGCCTTCGTACATCAAGTCAACAATCAACTTGAGTTCGTGCAGACATTCGAAGTATGCAACTTCAGGTTGGTATCCAGCTTCGATAAGAGTTTCAAAACCATATTGAACTAGTTGTGAAGCGCCACCGCAGAGAACTGCTTGCTCGCCGAATAAGTCGGTCTCACACTCTTCAGTGAAGGTTGTAAGAATTCCACCCGCACGAAGTCCACCGAGTGCCTTGGCATATGAAAGTGTTAATGGCCAAGCACTTCCTGTTGAATCTTGTTCTACTGCAACCAAAACCGGAACTCCACGGCCTGCTGTGTACTCACGACGTACTAAGTGGCCAGGACCCTTTGGTGCAACCATTGCAACATCGATATTTGCTTCTGGCTTAATGTAACCAAAACGAATGTTGAAGCCATGACCGAAGAAAAGCGCAGAACCTGGCTTGATGTTTGGCTTAATTGAATCATTGTAGATGTGACGCTGCACATGATCTGGTGCAAGCAACATAATTACATCTGCCTCTTTAACTGCATCAGCAACAGATAGAACTCTAAGTCCCTCTGATTCTGCTTTTGCACGAGACTTCGAACCTTCTGCTAAACCAACTCGAACATCTACTCCGCTATCGCGAAGTGAAAGAGCGTGTGCATGTCCTTGTGAGCCGTATCCAATAACTGCAACCTTCTTAGATTGAATAATTGTTAGATCGGCATCTTCGTCGTGATACTGGGTTGCCACTTGTTTGACCTTCCTCATTCTGTTAGTTGTTCTCTTGGTTGATTGCTGGTTCTGTAAATCCTGGGGTAAGCCTAAGTTTTATCTCTTATCTTCTGAAATCGAGCCTGGTTTTAAGCCTCGAGACATCGCAACTAAGCCTGATTGGATCAGTTCTAGGATGCCATAAGGCTCTAGGACTCGAAGCAGAGCCGATATCTTCTCGGTGTTTCCGGTGGCCTCGATTGTCACGGCATCTTGTGCAACATCAACAACTTTGGCGCGGAAAAGTTGAACAGTCTCAAGCACTTGAGAACGAGTCTTCTCATCAGTCGATACCTTTACTAATAAAAGTTCGCGTTGGACTGAAATCACCGGATCTAATTCAGTAATGCTAATTACATTGATTAACTTATCTAGCTGCGCAATTACTTGTTCAAGGGCGTGATCTTCAACATTAATGACAATTGTCATTCTTGAGAAATTTGGGTTCTCGGTTGGACCAACAGCGAGTGAATCGATGTTGTAACCGCGACGAGAAAATAGTGAAGAGACTCGTGCAAGAACTCCAGGACTATTTTCTACTAAAACCGAGAGCGTGCGGGTCTTTGAGAATGAAACCGATGATGATGGTGCGTCTGGATGTGATTGTGTCATTTATAGCTCCTGTGAATCCCAGATTGGCGCAAGTGAACGCGCATTAACAATGTCATCGTTAGAAGTTCCGGCAGCAACCATCGGCCAGACCATCGCATCGCGGTGAACACTGAAATCAACAACTACTGGGCGATCGTTAATCTCCATTGCTTGAGCGATTATCTTGTCGACATCTTTGGTTGAATCACAAGTTAATCCAACACAGCCCATTGCATCTGCAAGTTTCGCAAAATCTGGGATCCGCTTTGAATGAAGTTCGGTATTTGAATAACGCTCGTTATAGAACAGGGTCTGCCATTGGCGAACCATTCCCAGACTCTCGTTATTGATAACTGCAACCTTGATTGGAATGTTATTTAGTGCGCAAGTTACAAGCTCTTGATTTGTCATCTGGAAACAGCCATCGCCATCGATTGCCCAAACAGTTGTATCTGGTGCGCCAACTTTTGCGCCCATAGCAGCAGGAACTGCATAACCCATAGTTCCGAGACCGCCAGAGTTCAGCCAAGTGCGAGGCTTCTCATATGAAATAAATTGTGATGCCCACATTTGATGTTGCCCAACACCTGCAACATAAATTGCATCAGGGCCTGACATCTTTCCGATTCGCTCAATTACATATTGTGGTGAAACGCTGCCATCAGTTGGGTGGTCATAACCGAGTGGGAATCTTGTTCGCCAGCCATATGCTTGTGAAAGCCAAGCCGAGAGATCTGGTTGGTTCTTCTTAAACTCACTCTTAAGTGCAGGAATAAGCGCTTCGATAGTTAATTTCAAGTCGCCCACTAGTCCAACATCGGCGCGACGATTCTTTCCAATTTCGGCAGGATCGATATCTGCGTGAATTATCTTTGCACCCGGTGCAAATGTAGAAAGTTTTCCAGTAACACGATCATCGAACCTTGCACCAAGTGTTATTAGCAAATCAGCTTTTTGAAGTGCTGTTACTGCCGCAACTGTTCCGTGCATTCCAGGCATTCCAAGATGTTGTGGATGTGAATCTGGGAAAGCACCACGTGCCATCAGAGTCGTTACAACTGGTGCGCCAGTTAGTTCAGCAAGTTTCAAAAGTTCTTTGTGGGCGCCAGCTTTAATTGCGCCGCCACCAATGTAGAGAACTGGTGCCTTTGATTGTGCGATCAGTGCAGCCGCATCACGTATCGCTTCTGCTGGTGCTTCTATCTTTGGATTGTAGCCACCAAGTTCAATGCTCTTTGGAAAATTGAATTCAGTTTGCATCTGTAGCGCATCTTTAGCAATATCAACTAAGACCGCGCCAGGGCGACCCGTGCTTGCGATGTGAAACGCTTCGGCAACACTGCGCGCGATATCTTCAGCTCTGGTTACAAGGAATGAATGCTTGGTGACTGGCATTGTGATTCCGCGAATATCTGCTTCTTGAAAGGCATCGGTTCCGATTGCACCTGAAGCTACTTGACCAGTGATTGCAACAATTGGAACTGAGTCCATTTGGGCATCTGCAAGTGGTGTAACTAAGTTGGTTGCACCTGGACCTGATGTTGCGATGCAAACTCCAACACGACCGGTTGCCTGCGCATAGCCTGTTGCTGCGTGCCCTGCACCTTGTTCGTGTCGAACTAAAATATGGCGAATCTTGCTATCAAAAATTGGATCGTAGGCGGGAAGAATTGCACCACCTGGGATTCCGAACATGACATCAACGCCTGAAGCTTCTAACGCTTTGACGAGTGAGCTTGCCCCCGTCATCTTTGTTGCATCGCTCATGTTCATCTCCCTTCTCTCTCAAATAGTTTCTGTATAACTTCTCGGTAAATGCGAAACCCCTCAGTTTCCACTGAGGGGCAGCACACGAATTAGTTATTAACTAGAGCGCGCGCTCACCAATTACCACGACTGAAATCATGTGTGAATTCTCCCCTGTCACGCTCATTTGGTCAACCCCTGAGTAGGAAATCTCACTATTTAGAAATTATCTGAGACTAGCCGCAGACCGCGCCTTTGGAAGCTGACTGGACTACCTTGGAATATTTGGCCAGAACCCCGCGCGTATATTTATGTGGGATTGGTTTGAAATTCTTGCGGCGTTCAACTAACTCGGCCTCGTCAACCAATAAATCAAGAGTACGGGCAATGGTGTCAATGCGAATTAGATCGCCATCTTTAACAAAGGCAATTGGTCCACCATCAACAGCTTCTGGTGACACATGGCCCACGCAAAGTCCGGTACTGCCACCGCTGAATCGGCCATCGGTTAATAGCAGAGTTGATTTACCAAGTCCGGCGCCTTTAATCGCGCCAGTAATCATTAACATTTCACGCATTCCTGGTCCACCCTTTGGGCCTTCATAGCGAATCACAACTACATCGCCAGCTTTGATAGTTCCGTCTTGTAGCGCATCCATCGCAAGTTGTTCGCGTTCAAAAACTCGAGCTGGGCCTTCAAATTTTTCAACGCCGATTCCTGCTGTCTTACAAACTGCACCTTCAGGCGCGAGTGAGCCACCAAGAATTGTGATTCCGACTGCAGTTGAAACTGGAGTTTTAATTGCATGAAGAACTTCGCCATCTGGATCTAATGGAGTTAGGTCAGCAAGATTTTCTGCCATGGTTTTGCCAGTAACTGTTAAGCAATCACCGTGCAAGAATCCAGCGTCAAGAAGTGCACGGAGCACAACCGGGATTCCACCAACACGATCAATATCAGTCATTACATACTTTCCAAATGGCTTTAGATCTCCTAGTAGTGGGACTTTGGATCCGATTCGGTGGAAATCTTCCATTGTTAAATCAACTTCAGCCTCATGCGCAATCGCAAGCAAGTGAAGGACTGCATTTGTCGAGCCACCAAGAGCCATAAGAACTGTGATTGCATTCTCAAAAGCCTTCTTAGTCAAAATCTGACGAGTAGTAATTCCCTTGCGGATTAATTCAACAACTGCAGCGCCAGATTTAATTGCGTAATCATCGCGGCGACGATCAACGGCGGCCGGAGAAGCAGAACCTGGAAGTGAGAGGCCAAGTGCTTCACCAATTGCAGCCATTGTGTTTGCCGTATACATACCGCCACAAGCACCTTCACCTGGGCAGATTGCTCGTTCAATTTTATCTACTTGCTCTTCTGAAATAAGTCCGCGTGCACATGCACCAACCGCTTCAAAGGCATCAATGATTGTTACATCTTTACCATCTACAGATCCGGCCAAAGTTGATCCGGCATAAACAAATACAGACGCAACATCGATACGTGCAGCAGCCATCATCATTCCAGGAAGTGATTTATCGCAACCAGCAAATGTAACCATTCCATCTAAACGTTCGGCTTGCATAACAGTTTCAACTGAATCTGCAATTACTTCGCGGGAAACCAATGAGAAGTGCATTCCTTCATGGCCCATTGAGATTCCATCTGAAACTGAAATAGTTCCAAATTGCATTGGAAAACCACCAGCTTCAATAACACCTTTTTTCGACGCCTTCGCTAAGCGATCTAATGAGAGGTTGCAAGGAGTAATTTCATTCCAGGATGAGGCAATACCAATTTGCGGTTTAGCAAAATCTTCATCCTTCATTCCGACTGCACGCAACATTCCGCGAGCTGGTGCCCGCTCCATTCCATCTGTAACTAAACCTGAACGTGGCTTCATGTTCTTGCTCATCGGTTTCCTATCCCTGACCTAGGTGCTTCAATAATAATTCACGAACCTTAGAAGCATCGGCTTGACCACCTGTGGCTTTCATGACTGCACCGATTAGTGCACCCGCTGCTGGAATATTGCCACCACGAACGCGCTCGGCGGTATCTGGTTGTGCTGCAATTGCCGCTTCAATTGCGACCATAAGTGCAGAATCATCAGAAACAACTTTTAGTCCGCGCTTCTCTATAACTTCTTTCGGCGAACCCTCACCATTAACAACGCCTTCAACAACCTGACGAGCCAACTTGTCGGTTAAGTCCCCACTACTAATTAGCGCAATAATTTCTGCGACAAATGCAGTAGAAATAAGTGAGGTAGGTGCAACTTCTTTCTCGTTTGCAAGGCGCGAAATCTCGCCAAGCCACCAGGTGCGCGCACGTGTGGGTTCGGCACCAAGTTTGACTGTCTCTTCAACAACGTCAACAAGTTCGGCATTAATCAATGAATTCATCTCTGAATCCGGAACGTTCCATTCCCTCTGCAAACGCTTGCGGCGATCAGCTGGATTTTCTGGCAACTTGGCCCGAAGTTCTTCAATCCACTTTGCATCTGGAGTCACTGGAACTAAATCTGGTTCTGGGAAATAACGGTAATCCTCGGCCTGTTCTTTTGAGCGACCAGGACGTGTAAGTCCGCTCTCTTCCAGGAAGTGTCGGGTCTCTTGAATAATACGTTCGCCTGCTTCAAGGCGATTAGCTTGACGTTCAATTTCACCAGTTAGTGCGCGTTCGACAGAGCGAAGTGAGTTTACGTTCTTTGTTTCACTTCGAGTTCCGAGCAATCCGCTTCCGATTGGTGCAAGTGAGACGTTGGCATCGCAACGAAGAGAACCTTGTTCCATCTTTACATCGCTCACACCAAGTGAGCGAAGAATGTCGCGAAGTTGAGTTACATATGCTCGGGCAACTTGTGGTGCATATTTTCCGGTGCCCGGAATAATTCGAGTAACAATTTCGACAAGTGGAATACCAGCGCGGTTGTAATCGAGTAGTGAATATTCAGCACCATGAATTCGACCAGTTGAACCACCGACGTGAAGTGATTTACCGGTGTCCTCCTCCATATGAACGCGTTCGATATCTACTCGGAAAACCTTTGGACCTTCATCAGTTTCAATTTCGACATCTAGAAATCCATCAACACAGATTGGTTCGTCATATTGAGAGGTCTGAAAGTTCTTTGGCATATCTGGGTAGAAATAATTCTTACGTGCAAAGCGACTGTATGGCGCGATCGAACAGTTGAGTGCAAGTCCAATCAAGATTGTGCTTTCAATAGCCTTGCCATTTACAACCGGAAGTGCACCTGGAAGTCCCAAGCAAACTGGGCAGGTCTGGGTATTTGGTGATGCGCCGAATTCAGTTGCACAAGAGCAGAACATCTTGGAATTTGTATTTAATTCAACGTGAACTTCTAGGCCAAGTGTTGGCTCGTATTTTTCAGTGGCTGCTTTGTAATCAAGTGTCATTTTTGCACCGTTAAATCTGGGGCTTTCGAAAGAATTGGTTGACCCCACTTGGATAGAAGTGCAGCCTCCAATGTTCCACCAACACGATAAAAACGATCATCTTGCATAACTGGCGCCATGATTTGTAGACCGACCGGAAGTCCATCTTCATCTGCAAGTCCAACTGGAAGGCTCATGCCACCGATGCCAGCCATGTTTACTGGGATGGTTGCGATATCGCTCAAATACATTGCAACTGGATCGTTGCTCTTCTCGCCGATTTTAAATGCTGTTGTTGGTGTTACTGGAGAGATTAGAACATCTGCTTTAGCAAATGCATTATCAAAATCTTGCTTCACAAGCGTGCGAACTTTCTGCGCTGATCCGTAATAAGCATCGTAATATCCAGATGAAAGTGCATAAGTTCCTAGAATGATTCGGCGCTTAACTTCCTTACCGAAACCAGCTTCGCGAGTAGCGCTCATGACTTCTTCCGCGCCTCTGCTTCCATCATCTCCAACTCTTAAACCGTATCGCATTGAATCAAAGCGAGCTAAGTTTGATGAAGCTTCGGATGGTGCAATCAAATAATAAGCAGCAAGTGCATATTCAAAGTTTGGACAAGTGACTTCAACAATTTCGGCCCCAGCTGCAACTAAAAGTTCGATTGATTCTGCTATTCGCGCACTTATTCCGGCCTGGAAACCTGAACCACTTAACTCCTTGATAACACCAATTTTCATTCCTTTAACATCAAGGCGTTTTGCGGCGGCAACAACTTGTGGAACTGGTGCATTGATACTTGTTGAATCACGTTCATCATGTCCAGCAATTGCTTCGTGAAGAAGTGCGGTATCTAAAACTGTTCGGGCAAAAGGTCCAACCTGATCAAGGCTTGATGAATATGCAACAACTCCGTAGCGAGAAACTGCGCCGTAAGTTGGTTTCACTCCAACAATTCCAGTTAGTGCTGCAGGTTGGCGAATTGATCCTCCAGTATCAGTGCCAATTGCAAGTGGTGCTTCAAATGCCGCAACCGCAGCTGCCGATCCGCCGCTTGAACCACCAGGTGTTCTGGCTAAGTCCCAAGGATTTTGTGTTGTGCCATATGCCGAATTTTCAGTTGATGAACCCATTGCAAATTCATCCATATTTGTTTTACCAAGAATTACAACGCTTGCCGCTTTTAATTTTGCAACGACAGTTGAGTCGTATGGTGGGCGCCAGCCTTCGAGAATTTTGGAACCGGCCGTAGTTGGAATTCCTTTTTGCGCCAAAATATCTTTAACAGCAATTGGGACTCCTGCTAGCGGTGAAAGTTTTTCGCCACTTGCTCGCTTCTTATCAATTACTTCGGCCTGTTCTAAAGCACCAGCCTTATCGATATGCAAGAAAGCATTGATCTTGCCATCAACTGCGGCGATTCGATCTAAATGTTGTTTCGTGAGTTCTACAGAAGAAATTTCTTTTGCGGCAAGCGCGCTAGCCATTTCGGCTGCGGTTGAATGAATATTTGTCATTCTTCACCAAGAATTTGAGGAACCTTGAAACGCTCATCAGCTTTAGCAGGCGCTCCTGAAAGTGCTTCCTCATTTGTGAGGCTTGGTTTAACTACATCATCCCGGAAAACATTTGACATCGAAAGTGGGTGTGAAGTCGGTGCAATATCTGAAGTTGCTACTTCTTGGACTCGCTTTACAGCGCCAAGGATTTGTTCTAATTCGCTAGCCATGTGATCAAGTTCGGCTGGCGTCATTTCGATTCGGGCCAGCTTTGCTAGGTGTGCGACATCATCGCGAGAAATTGCAGCCATGGTCGAACCTTATCGCGAGCCAGCACTTACTAATAAATTGGAATTATGCGCGAATTTGGCCAGAGCCAGTAACAATCCAAGTGGTTGTGGTCATTTGCTCTAACCCCATTGGACCGCGGGCATGCAGCTTCTGATTTGAGATTCCGATCTCTGCGCCAAAGCCCATCTGCTCGCCATCAGTAAATCTTGTGGATGCATTCACCATAACTGCAGCGCAATCACTTAGTGCAATAAATTTTGCAGTATTTGCCTCAGACTCGGTAACGATGGCCTCAGTATGTTTTGTTCCATATTTGGCAATATGGTCAGATGCTGAAAGCAAACTGGGAACTATTGCAACATTCATTTCTAAAGCGTTGTATTCCGTAGACCAATTGGCTTCATTAGCAATACTGACATCAAGATTATTTGCTTGGGCTATTTTTGCTACTGCAGAATCAACATTTAACTTAACTTTTGCTTCGCGCAAAGCCGCCATTGCCTTTGGCAAGAACTCAGCGGCAACACTTTCATGGACCAGCAAAGTTTCGGCTGCATTGCAGACACTTGGTCGATGTGTCTTTGAATTCATAATTATTGGAAGTGCCTTTGTTAAATCCGCTTCGCTATCTACATAAACATGGCAGACACCAGCACCAGTTTCAATTGTTGGGACTGTCGAATCATCGACAACGGTGCGAATCAGTGCTGCGCTCCCCCGTGGAATAACCAGATCGACTTTGCCACGTGCATGCAATAACGCTGCAACTGTAGAGCGATCGTCAGATGGGACAAGCTGAATTACATCAGGTGAAATATTTGTTTTGGATAGCGCCCGGCGCATCACAGTTACTAGAACTTGATTGCTATTTGCAGCACTTGAAGAACCACGAAGCAGCGCCGCGTTTCCGGACATCAGTAAAATTACTGCAGCATCAACGGTTACATTGGGACGCGCTTCATAGACCATTCCGACCACACCAAATGGAACGGTGATCTGCTTTAAATGTAATCCATTTTCTAAGGTGCTCTCGCGAAGTGTTTTTCCAAGCGGACTTGGAATTTTTGAAACTTGTCTTGCACCATCTGCCATTCCAGCGACCCGCGCTGCAGTAAGCAAAAGTCGGTCCTGCATTGATTCAGCCATTCCATCTTTCACCGCGTTCGCCATATCTGCAGAATTTGCCGCCAAGATTTCAACTTCGCTTGCACTTAACTCTTCTGCAATTCGAATGAGCGCTTCCACTCGATCGCCATCACTTGCAGCAATCAGCGTGCGCGCAGCTAACCTAGCTTTATCAGCTAATTCGGCAATTATCGCAGTGGCTTCCATGTTCCTAGCCTAGAGCCTCTTACCCTTCTCTCATGAGACGTTTATTACGAGTGCTACGAAATACCGTCATTGTTCTTATTGCTTTGGCTGTTGCCCTTACCGGCTTTTTGAGATTTGTTCATTATCCAAATCCAATAGCAACGATAAAACTTGGCTTAGCACCAGCATCTAAAACACCTACCTTGATGCCGTGGCACACGATAAATCCTTCAGACAATCCAATCTCCTGGCCGACAAGCACCGAAGCGACTCCGGACACTGTTGCCTGGAAGGGCAAACAAATCAAGTGGCAAGACTTCTTAGATCGCACAAATACCAATGCATTTCTGTTGGTAAGAAATGGTGTAATCACTTACGAGTATTACAAGACCGGGTTTAATGAAACCTCGCAACTTCCTTCTTACTCTGTTGCAAAAACGATGACTGCGATTATTGCTGGACAATTAATTGCCCAAGGTAAATTAAAAGAGAGCGACAAATTTATTGAGTTCTTTCCAGAGCTAAAGACCGGGACTTCATTTGATCGCGTGACAGTTCAGACACTTCTGGATATGCAGAGCGGTGTCGGCGTCTCTGATGATTACCCAACTGGCCCAGCAGGCTGGGGTGTCGCTATTGCGCAGATGTATGCAACTACAGATATCGATTGGTTCATGAAGAACAACCGTAAGATGGCTTTTGAACCAGGTTCGAAATCAGAATATCGAAGTGTTGATACCCAGATGCTCGGAATGATTATTAAAGCGATTACCGGCGAAAGGGTTGCGGATTACTTCAGCGAAAATGTCTGGAAGCCAATTGGTGCAAAGTATCCGGCTACTTGGAATGTTGATCGTGTTGGTGGAACCGAAAAAACATTCTGTTGCTTTAATGCAACTGCAAGAGATTATGCGAGAGTGGGACTAGCGGTAATTAATGGCGGTCAAGCAGGAGCGAAGCAAATTATTGATCCAGTTTGGCTAAAGCGAATGACAACACCAGTTACAAAATTGGACTACAACTGGGGATATGGTGCATTTGTCTGGCACCCCTTCCCAGGGATAAGCCATGCCCAAGGGTTGCATGGGCAATACATTTTTATGAATCCAAAAACTAGAACGGTGATTGTGAAACTTTCCGATAATCCAACGGGAATGGATGAAACTGTAGCAACAGCCAAAGTATTACGTGAGGTTTCAAAGAAACTTAATTAGAGGTAAAGAGCGTTCCCACATCTTTGCCTGAAAGCGCATCACCTAGATGTGCTAAATCTGTAAGTAACATGCTGGCACCACATGATGTTGCAATTTCAGCTGCTTGAATCTTTGTAACCATTCCCCCGCTGCCAACACCTGAAGCACCTACACCACCGATTTCTATCTCCGATAAATCTGCGAAGTTAGTAACTTTTGCGATTCGATTCGCGCCAGCTTGTGTTGGTAGCGCATCATAAAGAGCGTCGATATCTGAAACTAGGACCAATAAATCTGCGCCAATTAGTTGTAGAACTAGCGCTGCAAGACGATCATTATCACCAAGTCGAATTTCCTCAGTCCCAACTGAATCGTTCTCATTGATAATTGGTACAACCCCAAGTTCAAGCAGGCGGTTTAGCGTTCGCTTCACATTTTCTTTATGTAAGTCTCGCGATAAATCATCGCCGGTTACGAGAACTTGTGAAGCCACAATGTTGTGACGGGTAAATTCGGCGCTGTATTTAGCAATCAATAAGCCTTGGCCGACAGATGCTGATGCCTGCTGGGTTGCAAGATCGGTTGGACGTTCGGTTAATCCGAGTGGCGCCAATCCAGCGGCAATAGCAGCCGAGGTAACGATTATTACTTCTCTGCCTTGGTTCTTGAGATTTGCGACGACATCAACTAGCTGTGCAACTGCTGCACTATTTAGTGAAGTTCCAGCGCTTCCAGTCAGTGTTGAAGAACCAACTTTAACAATAATGCGTTTGGCGTCCATTACTTTTCCTCGGAATTTGCTTCCACAACTATCCGTGGATCTTTTGGATTCTCGGTGTTGTATTCCCATTGCATCGCAATTTCATCTTCGCTTAATTGATCATCAACTAAATCTTCGACGTATCGTCCAGCCCATGGTGATTCCAAGCGAAGATCGCCGCCACGAGGGCCTGCAAGTAGTTCAGCGCCCGCTTCGATTGAAGGTTCCCAATCAAAAATTACAGCGTTATCGCCTTCGCCAATTCGAACTTCATCTTTAGCCTTTGCACCCTTTTTAAACAATTCTTTTTCAACACCCAAAGTTGCTAGGCGATCTGCCAAGTAACCGATTGCTTCAGCGTTACCGAAATCAGTCTGCTTAACCCAACGAACTGGTTTGTCACCAAGAACAGTGAATGAACCATCGGCATTTGCAGTAACTGAAAATTGAGAATTTCCAACAGCAACTGGACGAAGAACAATTCGCGCTTTTTCAACAAGAGCTTCAACTTTACGAGCCTCTTGGATAATACGAGCCATTGCATAGTTAAGTTCGGTTAAACCAATATGTGAGGCTGCAGAAATTTGATAGACCTGGTATCCGCGCTCTTCCAAGATTGGTTGCACCATATCGGCCATTGCTTTTCCATCTGGTAAGTCCACCTTATTTAGTGCGATTAAACGTGGACGCTCGGAAAGGCCGCCGTAATGCGAAAGTTCTTCTTCAATGATGTCGAAATCTTTAACTGGATCGCGATCGGTTTCTAGAGTTCCGCAGTCAAGAACATGAACAAGTGCTGCGCAACGTTCAACGTGACGTAAGAATTCGAGTCCCAAGCCCTTTCCTTCTGAAGCACCAGGAATAAGTCCTGGAACATCGGCGACTGTGAAGCGGGTGTCACCGGCTTGAACAACACCAAGGTTTGGCGCAAGTGTTGTGAATGGATAATCCGCAATCTTTGGTTTTGCAGAAGAGATTGATGCAATCAGTGATGATTTTCCGGCTGAAGGAAAACCGATTAAACCAATATCTGCAACGCTCTTCAATTCAAGAGTAAGTGTGCGCTCTTCACCTGGCTCGCCTTTAAGTGCAAAACCTGGTGCGCGACGTTTCGATGAAGCTAAACCAGCATTTCCAAGTCCACCTTTACCGCCTTGGGCGGCAATAAAGCGTGTTCCAAATCCAACTAAATCTGCAAGCACTGTTCCAGTTGAATCTTTAATAACAGTTCCGTTAGGAACATGAAGAATTAAATCTTTACCCTCTTTACCATTACAGTAATCGCCATAACCTAATGAGCCATTTGTTCCACGACGATGTGGTGAATGGTGAAAATCCAAAAGTGTTGTTGTGTCTTGGTCGACGATCAGAATTACATCGCCGCCGCGTCCACCATTGCCGCCATCTGGGCCACCTAGTGGTTTGAATTTTTCGCGGTGAATAGAGACGCAACCATCTCCACCACTGCCAGCGGATGCATGGAGAGTTACTCGATCAACAAATGTTGCCATTTAACTTCTCCTCTCCTAATAAAATTCTTTTCCTTTATAAATAAAAATGCGGGCCCGCTTGTCGCGGGCCCGCAAAAAATTAACCGCGGGTTAGGCGACTACAGCTACGGGAACGATATTTACAACTTTACGACCGCGAGCGCGACCAAAAGCAACTTCGCCTGCAGATAGTGCAAACAGTGTGTCGTCCTTACCGATTCCTACATTTTGCCCTGGGTGAAAAACTGTTCCGCGTTGGCGAACCAAGATTTCTCCGCTCTTAACAATCTGTCCTGCGTAACGCTTGATTCCGAGATACTGCGCATTCGAATCGCGACCGTTACGGGTTGAGGAGACTCCCTTTTTACTTGCCATTTATTATTCGCCTGCCTTATTTCGTAATCGCGGTGATCTTCACGCGCGTAAGTTGGGAACGGAAACCTTGACGACGGCGGTAGCCGGTCTTGTTCTTGTAACGAAGGATGTCGATCTTTGGACCCTTAAGTTCTTCAACAATTTCGCCAGTCACTTTTACGCCAGCAAGTGCCTTAGCATCAGAAGTAACGGTTGTGCCTTCAACAACTAGTAGCGCTGGGAATGAAACAGCTGCACCGGCTTTTGCATCGATACGATCGACAATAACTGTGTCGCCAACGGCAACCTTCTCTTGACGGCCGCCTGCTTTTACAATCGCATACACGGTGACACCTTTCCAAATACTTTTGATAAACCTTTAATTAATCAGCCAGGAAACTGGCAGAGGGTAAGGATACGGAGCGCCTGGCCTCGCGGTCAAACTGGCTCAAACTGGCTCAAACGGCCCTATTCGGGCGTAAGCACACCCGTGCTAACTGCCCGACGGCGACGCTTTTGGGCTGGGGCTTTTTCTTCGGCGACCTCTGCAATTTGAGCTACCTCTTCGGTTTCTACTGAATCAACCGGTTCGGTCTCTTCTTCATGAACCTGTGGCACATAACGTTGCTCCATATCTTTATCGAGTGCAACCTTAGTTACTGGCTCGGAATGAATATGAATTCCTCGACCACCGCAACTTTCGCAAGTAGTAGAGAAAGCTTCGATTAATCCTTGACCAACACGCTTACGTGTCATTTGAACCAAACCAAGTGAAGTCACTTCAGCAACTTGATGCTTGGTGCGATCGCGTCCTAGACATTCAATTAAGCGGCGCAGAACTAAATCTCTATTCGATTCAAGTGTCATATCGATAAAGTCGATAACAACAATTCCACCCATATCGCGTAGGCGAAGTTGGCGGGCAATTTCTTCGGCAGCTTCCAAGTTATTTTTGGTAACTGTCTCTTCTAGGTTTCCACCCTTACCGATGAATTTACCGGTGTTGACGTCGATAACAATCATCGCTTCAGTACGATCGATAACCAGAGATCCACCTGATGGTAGATAAACCTTGCGATCAAATGCCTTAGCCAGTTGTTCTTCGATGCGATTCTCAACAAAGAGGTCGCGAACTCCGGTCCATTTTTCAATCTTTGTTGTTAATTCAGGGGCAATATGGCCGAGATAGTTATTGATGTCATCCCAAGCTTGATCGCCTTGAACAATCAACTTATCGAAATCTTCATTGAAAATATCGCGGATTACTCGAACTGTTAAATCAGGCTCTGAGTAGAGAAGCGCTGGCGCATTTGTCCCAGATTCTTTTGATTTCTTATCGATATCTTCCCATTGCGCCTTTAAGCGAATTACATCGCGCTCGAGCTCTTCTTCGGATGCACCTTCTGATGCGGTTCGAACAATTACTCCAGCATCATCTGGAATCAAATTCTTAAGAATTGTTTTTAAGCGTGAACGCTCTTGATCTGGCAGACGACGGCTGATACCGCTCATTTCGCCACTTGGAACATAAACTAAATAGCGACCAGGAAGTGAGATCTGACTTGTAAGTCTTGCACCCTTCTGTCCAATTGGATCTTTAGTTACCTGAACCAGAACTGATTGGCCAGTCTTTAATACATGTTCAATTTTACGAGGAGCGCCATCTGCTAATCCTGCAGTATCCCAGTTAACTTCACCGGCATAGAGAACAGCGTTACGTCCCTTACCAATATCAACGAATGCAGCTTCCATGGATGGCAGAACGTTCTGGACTTTTCCAAGATAAACGTTTCCGACATATGAAATATTGCTATTTCGATTTACATAATGCTCGACCATAATCTTGTCTTCAAGGACCGCAATCTGGGTGCGATCTCCAGCTTGGCGAACCAACATCTGGCGATCGACGTTTTCACGACGGGCTAAATATTCAGATTCAGTAATTACAGTTCCGCGACGGCGAACGAAATCTCTTGGTTCGCGATCATTGCGGTTGCGGTTTCCACGATCATTGCGGTTGCGGTTGCGACCACCACGATCAGGTCGAGTTCCTTGATCATCGCGAACTTTGCGTTCTCTTGGTTCTCTTGCTTCTCGAGGTTCTCGAGGTTCCCTTACCTTTACAACAGTTATGACACCATCTTCTTCAATGGTCTCACCAGGTGTAACGCCATCTCCCTTTGCGCGGCGACGACGGCGACGACGAGGACCTGTTGGTGAATCTTCGCCAGCTTCTGAAATATCTCCGGCATCTAACTCTTCATCAGTATCAGAATCGCGATCTACATTTGTTTCATCGGTATCGCGGCCACCACGACGGCGGCCTCTTCCACCACGACGGCGGCGACGAGAATTTGAATCACCTTCGGGATCTTCACTTGATTCAGCCGGCTCAACTACTTCAGCTTTCACCTTAACTTTCTTTGGCGCTACAGCTTCTGGTGCGGCCTGAAACTTCGGGACTGGAATGCTTGCAGCAGCAGATTTCTTCGTAGCTTTTGTTTCAGTCTCTGCTACTTCAACTGCTTCTGCTTCATTTTTTACTGCAGCTTTAGCCGCAGATTTCTTGCTTGCACGCTTGCGCGCGCCCTTTGGCACTATAGCCATAACGTTAAATCCTCATCTAAATACTAAATCTTGGTAAAACTTCCTTTTGAAAGCTTTTGCATCTGCTGCTACCTCGAGTAATTAAGGCCTTCAAGTTCTTTGAGGCCGCTCGGAGCGCGAAATGCTAAGTGAAAGTATTGCCTAAAATCTGAGGAAAGACCAACTTTGCACCCGCTTATACGGGAATTATTTAGCTCTGGCCTATCTGGTGCTATCTGGTGCTATCTGGTACGGAGGTGGACGTTTTGAATCAAGCCTAGGCCGATCAAATTCGCAAACATACTCGAGCCCCCATAGGACATGAAGGGCAGTGGCACCCCGGTCATCGGAACCAAGCCCATTGTCATTCCTATGTTCTCAAATGTCTGGAAAGCAAACCAGGCAATAACTCCAACACAAACTAATCTTCCAAATAAATCATCCGTTCGCTTTGCAATTGTTAAAGCCCGCATAAAGAAAATCGTAAAGAGCAGCAGGATAAAACCACTCCCTAAGAAACCTAACTCTTCACCAGCAACTGTAAATATAAAGTCAGTTTGTTGTTCTGGGACAAATCGGCCATTTGTTTGTGGACCATCAAAGAGCCCCTTACCCAGAATTCCACCTGAACCAATTGTGATTCTCGACTGTCGAAGTTGATAGCCGGTTGCTTGCGGATCTGCGGATGGATCGACGAATGATTGAAGTCTTGCAACTTGATATTCATCAACTATTCCTGCCTTTACTGCCGTAAATCCACCAACAACAGCAAGTAAAAGTAATCCGACTACCCATCTAGATGGTGCACCAGAAGTTCCTATTATTGCAACAACAGCAGCGCTAATAATTACAACAGTTCCAAGATCCGGCTGCAACAAAATTAAAAGAATCGGAACTGCCGCGATTGCAAGGGCCTTGAGCACATCTTGATCGGTCGGATTTGCATCAGAGTCACGCTTCTCTGCCAAGATCATTGAAATTCCAACAATGATTGCAATTTTTGCTAATTCTGCAGGTTGGATTTGGAAACCACCAGGAAAAGAGATCCACGCTTTAGCGCCATTAATTTCACTTCCTAATCCAGGAATCAAAACAATTATTAAACCAATAACTGCAAGTCCCCAAACTATCGGGGTATATGCGCGAAGTAATCGGTAATCAATAAGTGTGGTGCCATATGCAAGCAGGCCACCAATTAAAATATTTACTACATGGCGCTTTAAATAATATTCGGGATCAAGTCCTTGCGCAGCGAACCAATTCCTGGTTGCTGCATAAACCAGAAGAGTGCCGATGATCAGAAGCGCGGCAACCGAGAAAGTTAGGATGCGATCGAACTGACCAAAATTCTCGCGAAATTTATCGCGTCTACTATGATTTGAATAGATGCTCATGGCTTCACCAATTTAGCGTTCTTTGGGTCCACTATTGGTAAATTGATAGGAACGCCATTTGGAAATATTTTTTTTTCTGGGTCTACTTTGCCACCAGATACTCCGAAGAGCGCGGCATAAATATCTCTAACTCCTACTGAAGAGATTGATCCGCCAAAACCACCTTGGCTGATAACCATTACAACTACATATTTTGGATTTACCGCTGGTGCAAATGATGCGAACCATGCAGTATCTCCCTTTTCTGTGCCATCTTTATTCAATCCTTTATCTTCAGCAGTTCCAGTTTTTCCTGCAATTTCCACTGGAAATCCAGAGTATGCGCCAGCTGCTGTTCCCTCTGTGACAACTGCGCGAAGTGCTTCGCGCAAAAACTTACTTGATTTTTTTGACAGAACATTAGTAGCAGTAACTTCAGACTTAAATTCTTTTACCACCTGACCATTTGGTTTCACAATAGCTCTGGCAACTTGTGGTTTATACATGGTGCCGCCATTTGCAATCGCCGCATACATCTGGGCCATTTGTATTGGCGTCATCAAAGTATCGCCCTGGCCAATTGAAAAGTTGACCGCATCTCCGGCTCGGAGGATATTTCCATCTAAACAATTTTCGCGGGCAATCTCAATTAGAAAGGGAGTTAGATCTGATTTCTTAGCTCTGGTTTTAAAATTACAGTAGAAATCTTTATTCTCTTTATATACGCGCTCTTTCCAGGCTCGATCAGGAAGTCGACCTGAGGCTTCGCTCGGGAGATCGATTCCGGTTGTTTTGCCTAAACCAAAACCTCGAGCTGCAGTGAAGAAATAATCATTCAATCCGGATTTAGGTGAAAGTCCGCCATCGCGAACCCACTCGTCGTAGGCGATTTGATACCAAATAGTGTCACAAGAAACAGCGATAGCGCGCTTCATATTAATTGTTCCCTGCGACTTTGTTTCGAAGTTTGCAAATTCGCGATCACCAATCATCAATTTAGCGGGGCATTTATAGAGCGCATTCATGTCATATCCGGCATTCATAGCGGCAACAACAGAGACAGATTTAAATGCAGATGCTGGTGCATACATACCCTGGAGAGGACGATTTAGTGCAGGGACACCAGCACTTTCGCCAAATAAATTATTTGCTTGCTTCTGGGTTAGGCCTACCTGCCAAATATTTGGATCATAAGTTGGATAGGAGGCAAGTGCTAAAACTTTTCCACTGTTTACTTCCATAACAACCGCAGCTCCGCCGTCAGCGCGACCACCAAGTGATCTAGCCCTTAGAACTGAAGTCTGCAGCGCATTCTCGGTAGCTGCTTGCAATCTAGCGTCTAGGTTTGTGACCAAGTTAAATCCAGGAACTGGTTGAGTGCTCACCACTTGTTTTGTTACAGATTCTTTGCGATCAACAATGACTGTTTTTATACCGGCCTTGCCGCGTAAGAAATTGTCATACTGAAGCTCTAAACCATCTTTACCAATAGTTTCTTCCCGATAATAATTCTTACTTGAATCAGCTAAATCATCCTCATTTACCGAGCCCACATACCCAAGAACATGAGCACCATTCTCTCCAGCCAATCCGGGATAACTGCGAACTGGAACTGATTGCGCACTGATGCCTGGAAATAATTCAGAGTTCTCTAAAACTTTTAACGCTTGCTCTGTTGTAGCTGTTCTGGTGATTGGGATTGGTTGGAACCTAGTTCCCTTCCAGCATCCAGCGCTCTGACTTGCCGGCAATTCGCCACAGAGCCTTGTTATTACATAAACATTCCCTGGAGTTTTTCCTACTAACTTTGCAACACGGGCCAAAACTGCAGAACCTTTATCTGACAACTTATCCAAGGTACTCCGGTCGGCTGAAATAACCAATCCGGGGCGATCCATTACAAGTGGGATTCCAGAGCTATCAACTATTGCTCCACGAATAGCTGGGTTTACTACATCCCGGCTTTGAATACTTAGAGCCGCATCTTGATATGTTAATCCGTCAGCCACTTGAAGATAGAAAAGCCGTCCAGCTAGCGCAAGCATGAGAGAAATAATTAGTGCTTGAACGATTACCAGATTTAATCTAGAGCGAAGACTCATATTCGCTCTCTTGAAGATAAAGTCAAAGATCGCAATTTAACAATTATCGGAAGCAAGATTGAAGAGAATAGTAAAGTCCAAGTCCCATTCCCAAAAATTGTCTTCAAATTGTTCAGGACGCTGCCATTATTTTCACCCAGAATTAATCCAGTTATTAGAAAGATAGTTAGGCTGATTGTTGCGCCCGCTGTAACAAGGAGAATAAAAGCCATGGGCCGCTCAGTAAAATCGCCAATACTCTCTCGGTTGCGCGAAAAGAGATAACCAATGATTGTGAGAATTAGCGCCCATTTTCCAAAAGGCGAATCTGATGAAGGTGAGAAATCTAAAACTATTCCTGCAATGAAACCAAATGATATTGCACCAAATCGATCTTCAAGAGCCATCAGGCCGAGAACAACGCAGAGGTAAAGCGAGAATCCAGCTATTGGAAAATTTATTTTTGATATTGCTGCCTCTTGAACTACAAAGAAGAAGAGCAACAATGCGGAGCTAAACCCGACTCGACTCCAGCTCAATTGTTCTCCTCATTTGCGGTTGCATCTGATAAATCCAAAGTTGGTGGCGGAGTTACATAAATTGTTTTCGTTGGAGTCGGCCTTGGTGTAGGAATTAGGGCATCTTTCGGTCCACCATTTTTACTTGAGATAATTACTGAAACTACGCCGATGCTTCCAAGGTTCGAATAGCTACTAACAACCGCTTCTTGGGTAAGAGTAAGGCGAGAATTCTTTACAGATTTAACAAATCCAACTGGAACTCCCGGAACAAACGGCTTGTTGTTATCACTTCCAAGAGAGAGTAGAACATCGCCTTTCTCAATAGTTCCGGATGGATCAAGTAGTTGCAGGGTGTATTCGCTGTCCCCCCCACCAAGTAATACACCGATGCTCTGGCTTCGTGCGATTCGGACCCCGACTCGGAAAGTTGGATCGCTCATTAGTAAAACAATCGCAGAAGATGAAGTTGTGCTCTTTACTACTCCGACTAATCCGAGTTCACCGATTACCGTCATATCTTTCAAAACACCATCGCTCGAACCAGCATCAATAGTGATTGTCTGACTGAAAGTTGTTGAACTTCCTTTCCCGATTACCCGGGCAGACACAACTTTATAATTTCCGCGACCAGCAAGATCTAAGACGCTCTCTAACTTCTTTAACTGTCCTAATGTGTCATCATTGAGAATTACTTTTTCACGCAGTTTTACATTCTCTTCTTTAAGTTCCTTCAGCTCAGATTTAGTGGTGCCAAAATTCTTGATATCTGAGAAGAAGCCTCCAACTGGCGAAAACAAATCCGAAACTCCACGTTGGATAGGAGCTAGAAATGATTGTGTGGCACTTCTAGAACTACTAGTAATATTTACACCACGCAAATCTAAAGTTATTAAAAAGAGTGAAGTAACAAGAAGGATTACCAGAAGAAGGCGGGAACGGTTATTGCCTCCGGCTGCCACTTGATTTTCTCCTTAACGGCGAGGTTCAGAAATCAAAACCTTCTCTAAGGCTTCGAATTCTTCAACACACTTGCCAGAACCTTCAGCAACTGCATGCAGTGGACGCTCACTGATATGAACTGGCATTCCAGTTTCATGGCGAAGTCTTTCATCTAATCCACGAAGAAGTGCGCCGCCGCCAGTAAGAACGATTCCGCGATCCATTAGATCACTTGCAAGCTCTGGTGGGGTCTTATCTAAAGTGCTCTTTACGGCGTTAACGATTTGATTAACTGGATCTTCAAGCGCCTTGCGAATATCTTCGGCAGATACTCGAATTGTTTTTGGTAATCCGGTTGCCAGGTCACGTCCGCGAATTTCAGCATCTGGTTCGCCTGGAAGTTGGTGTGCCGAACCGATTGCCATTTTAATTTCTTCTGCTGTTCGCTCACCTAATAGAAGTGAGTATTCGCGCTTAACCCAGTCAATAATTGCTTGATCTAGTTCATCTCCACCAACACGGATCGATAACGCTGTAACAATTCCACCAAGTGAGATAACTGCAACCTCAGTAGTTCCGCCACCAATATCAACAACCATGTTTCCAGTTGGTTCATGAATTGGAAGACCGGCACCAATTGCAGCAGCCATTGGCTCTTCAATGATGTAAACCTTACGAGCACCAGCTGCATAGCCAGCATCCTTAACTGCACGTTGTTCAACGCCGGTAATACCTGATGGAACACAGACAACAATTCTTGGCTTCGCTAAATAGCGACGACGGTGCACTTTCTGAATGAAGTAGCGCAACATCCGTTCAGTTGTATCAAAGTCTGCAATCACACCATCTTTAAGAGGACGAATCGCAACAATATTTCCTGGTGTGCGGCCAATCATTCGCTTTGCTTCAAGACCAACAGCAAGTATTCCGCCAGTGTCTTGATTGACTGCAACAACGCTTGGCTCATTTAGAACAATTCCGCGACCACGAACATAAACAAGTGTGTTTGCGGTTCCTAAGTCAACAGCCATATCTCTTCCAATAAATGACATGCGATTTGGATTTTTTTTGCTCATTTGAGACCTTTCAATTAATTTAGCTCGGGGAAGAAAATTGCTATTTCACGTACCGCAGATTCTCGTGAATCTGAACCATGAACAATATTTTGTACCACCTTGGTTCCTTGATCGCGAGCAAGATCGCCACGAATAGTTCCAGGTTCTGCGGTTGTTGGATCTGTAGATCCTGCTAG